>Ga0222654_1000947_pt1 | contig 13793 bp, 8 predicted proteins | sample AntAcemetagen421_FD_179805 | JGI IMG/M metagenome (GOLD analysis project Ga0222654, IMG submission 179805) | Saline water microbial communities from Ace Lake, Antarctica - #421 | ecosystem: Environmental > Aquatic > Non-marine Saline and Alkaline > Saline | place: Antarctica: Ace Lake | collected... | reverse complement strand
CAACGCGACCATCGCCCAATTGACGGCGCAGCTCGAAGACACCCGAACCACGACCGATCCCGCGATCGCGAACGCCCAAGCTGAACTCGCCGGGCTCGCATCCGAACATAACACTTTGACGGAGGAGCTCACGACTTTGCGCGATCAGAACGCCGAACTCCTCGTCGAAATCGACACCCTGCGCAGCGCCCGTCCCGCCGCGGTGGCGACCGCACCTGTCGACGAAGGCGTGCAACGGCGTCTCGACGCCAGCCTGCGGGCCTTTGCCGTGCAGGAGCGAGAGATGACCCGACTACGCGAACAATTCGACGACGCGAGCTCCCGCGCCGATGCCGCCGACGCCATCCTCGTGAGCCTGCGCGATGAACTTTCCGGGCTCCAAACCGCCATGGCCGAGCTGCAAACCGAAGCCGGCAACAACGCCGAACGCGCCGTCGTCGCCGAATCTTCGTCAAGCGAAACTGAAGCTGTTCTCGCCGACCTGCAGGAGCAACTTACCGACTCCCAAGCCGTCGCCGCCGAACGCGATCAACAACTCGCCGATCTGCGTCGCCAACTCAACTCCGGCAACTCCACCTCGACCGACCTCACGGCCCAGAACGCGTCGCTGCGCGAAGAAGCGCGGCTCGCTCGCGAACAGACCGCCGCTCTCGCCCGCGACTTCAACGCCCTCCGCGCGCGCGCCGCCGTCACAACCACTACGCCGAGCGCGGCCCCCGGTCGCTCCGCCCCGTCTCGCCCTTCGGCCACTACGCCCACGTTCGCCCCGGCGGTGTCGTTCCCTCCGCCCACCACGCCGCTGACCGAACCGACTACCTCTTTCGCGCCGCCCGCTGCCTCTCCTTCGCCCGCGCCGCGTCCCGCCACTACCGCTCCCCAACGGCACACCATCATGCCCGGTGAAACCCTCTCCCGCATTGCCCGCGATTTTTATGGCGACGGCAACCGCTGGCCCGAAATTCTCGCCGCAAACCGGGACGTGATTCCTGAGCCCAACTTCCTGCGCGTCGGCACCCCGATCGTCATCCCGTGAGCCAGACATTGTCGGCCGGGCTTTTGCGCCCGGCCCCATCCTAGATCGCAAACAACGCGATCACCACGCTCAGCGAAATCATACTCGCCAACGCGCTGAAGACGACCGCCGTGGCGGCCAGTCCTTCGTCACCGCCCATCTGCTTCGCCATCGTATAGGATATCGCGGCCGTTGGACATGACAGGCAGATCAACAGAATCAGCATGGCGGCGTCATCGAGCCCGAGCCCGTGCCCCACCATGTATCCAATTACTGGAGCCAGCACGACTTTGTGCCCGGCCGCGATCAAGGCATGTCCCCGGTTTCCCTTGATCGGCACACTCACCAAAGTCGCGCCGATGCAGAGCAAGGCCAGCGGGAGCGCCATTTGTGCGAGAGCCCCCAGCGTGCGATCCACCGCCACCGGCAGACTCGCGCCCCACACCCCATAAACCAGCCCCCCGACGGCCGCGATGATGATGGGGTTGCGCACGATCTCGATCAGGGTGTCCGCGCCGAAGCGACGCCCCTGCCCTTCCTGACTGCCCGCCAACACCATGACGGTTACGGCGTTGTGCAGGATCACCATCGGGGCGAAGGCGAGCATCGCTTTGCCCAACGGAATCCCGGGCACGGTCAACAAAAGCGGGAGCGCGATGAAAGACAGATTCCCGCGGAACGATGCCTGCACAAACGTGCCCCGACTGCGCTTCGATACGCCCAACCAAGGGGCCTCCACCCAACTGAGTAACGCCGTCAAAAGTGTCGTGCCCGCCAGCGCCAACAGCAGCAGACCCGAACCTGCTTCGCGCAGATCCGACACCACCATCGCATAAAAAACCGCGGCCGGAATCCCCACCCAGTAGAGCAGTTTAGTCATACCACTCACAAGATCGCGCCTGAGCAGGCCGCCCTTTTGGAGCGCCGCGCCCAGACCAATCACTAAGAATATGGGGGCGAGGAGGTTAAAGACGGTCACGCCGCCAGTGTCGCTCAGCGTCGTTGTCGCGTCTAGTCGTTTTAACGCTGGCCGGAATCGGCCGTCACCGCCGTTGGTAGTTTGATTTTACGCGGAGGATGCCGCACGTTGCCATCAGCCATGCGCACCCTCATCGTTCCCGCCATCTTCGGATTCATTCTGCTCCTGATCGCGCTCACCACGCGATCAGGTTTCTTGGCGCGGGAGAATCCCGGGGCGCCGATCAACAGCGCGATGCGTGAAGCGATGGATATGATGATCCTGCCCCCCGAACAGGAGGCCGTCATTAGTCAGCGTTATCCGGATACCGAAATCACGGACAAGGGCCTCCGCTTCATCATCACCGAGCCGGGAGAAGGCACCACCAAACCGATCCGAGGACAGCTCGTTGCCATTCACTACCGCGGGACCTTTCTCGACGGCACGTATTTGGATGACAGCTACTCGAAGGGCCGACCCGTCAGCCTCGAGGCTGGTAAAGCTCAAGTCGTTCCCGGCCTAGACCAAGCCGTGATGGACATGACCAAAGGCGAGCGACGGCTCATCATTGTCCCCTACTGGCTCGCCTACGGGGAGAAGGGCGTGAAGGGGAAAATCCCCGAAAAATCGACCCTCGTCTTCGAAGTCGAGCTGGTCGATATCAAGCCGCTCGAATCGTAGGCGCGCCCTAAAGACCGAGAAATGCGCCGTGCGCATCCAGCCACGTCTCCGCTTTTTGATAGTCCGGGCACACCTCCGCGACCGCCTGCCAGAATCGCCGCGAATGATTCATCTCCCGCAGGTGCATCAGTTCGTGATAGATCACGTAGTCGCTCACGGACTCGGGGGCTAAGATTAGCCGCCAGTTGAGCGAAATCACGCCGCCCTGGGTGCAGGACCCCCACCGGGTCCGTTGGTTACGAATCGTCACGCGCTTGACCGCCATCCCGGTCTTTGCCGCGAGCTCCCACGTGCGGGCCGTCAATTCGATCCGGGCGCGAGATTTGAACGCGCCCTCCAAGGTCGGGCGCAGATCGCGCCAGAGTTCCGCGACTCGAAAGGTTTCAGCCCCCAACGCGACTTCCGGTCGGTCTCCGCTCACGACTCGACGAATCTCCAGCATCTCACCGCGCCACATGATGCGGGTGCCGATCGTCCACTCATCCGCCATCCGCGGGCGTTGCTGATGACGGGCATGTTCGCGCCGCAACCATGTGGTGTGTTCCTTCACAAACGCCTGCGCCTGCCGCGCTGACCCACCGGCAGGAATCGTGGCCACGGGCGTGCCATCACGCCGCAAAGTCAGTCGGTAGTGTTTCGCCCGCAAATTACGCACGAAGACAATGTCCGGCAGGGCGCTGGCCGACTGAGACTCCAGCTTCAAGGGAGTAAGCCGCTCGGAGGCTACCGGAATCGGCTCGGGCGCGGGCCGAGGAGATGACGGCGGCAAAACCACCGGTTTATTACCGGTAGTCTCAAACAGTTCTAATTGCGCGCCAGTGCTCTCGATCACCATGACCTAATCGATTCCTCCCCACCAACACCAGCCCCGTCTACATTCCCCCTCACCAAAACAGCCAACATGGTCAATCGGTGGAGCCAACGGGGTTGGAGCCAACGGGGTCAATCTGGGGTGGAGCCAACGGGGTCAATCTGGAATCTTTGCGGTAGATTCATGGTCCCAGGACAGCGGCGCGAGGTAGAGACCGCCTTGGCCCCAGCCCGCTCGGCTGAGATACCAATTTTTGTCGGCCGGATCCTGAATGACCTCAGCGGCATGCGAAGGAAACGTACCCACTTCGTTTGCGATGTTCCAAGCATACGGACTGGCACTCTCGTAAACCGCGGACGTGTTGTAAGGATCATTGGTGCACACGAAGAGGTAATACTTTCCGTTTCGCGGCACGACAAAGGGCGATTCCGTCGGGCCTCCGTAAGTTCCGATTTTCGGATGCGTGAAGACAACCTGTTTATCGCTCCAATCAATGAGATCATCACTCGTGACCGCCGCGAACTTAACAAAAAGATCTACAACGCCGGCCGGGACTACGGCGACCGACGCATCCCTTAGTTCCCTCGGGACGGACGCGCAAGGCACCCCATTCAAACGAACGCGATGGGCATTCCAATCAGGTAGGGACGGACCGCTGGGCCGTCCGCTGCTGCCCCACCGGAAGCCGCACCGTCCACCCCTCCACTCCGCCGCGGACGGCCCAGCGGTCCGTCCCTACCTCGGAAACTGAGTTCGATCGATTGTTTGGCGGTAGGGAGTGCTCGCCGAACGCGCCGTTTCATCGGGCGAAGCAACTCCCTCCCAAGGCCGTCCCACCAACGTAATCCGCGATAGAGCAATGCGACACCGCGGGGATAAAGTTACGCCGGCCATCAACTGATGGCGTCGTTACAGACTGAAAATCCCGGGTTGACGATTTGATCATCAACCCGAGATCTCACCGATCTGGCGGATGCCATCCGACGAACCTCAGAGCGACCAATTGACCCCGAAGTTGATCGTCCAGTCGTAGATTTCGCTGGCCGTCACTCGCTCGGGCGAACCGCCATAATTGGCGAGAGGCTCGTCATTGATGTTCTGCCACTCGCCAAAGAGACGCCAACGATCATTCAGCCGATAGGTGGCTTTAGCGTCCCACAGCGTGCGCTCGGTGCGATACGAGTCGAACTCCCCCCCGGCGGTGCCGCTGATCCCGGTGAGGTAGTCCCCCGTCCGTGAAACGGCGAGGCGCAGGCTCAGACGATATTTTTCGTAGAACAGCGCTAGGTTGCTGATGTTGTCGGCCTGCTTAAAGAAGGGCAGTTGATCGGTCCGGCCTTGGTTCGGATCGTTCGTGATCTGCACCTCGGAGTCGACGATCGTGTGGTTGAGCGCGATGCCGAGTCCGTCGAAGGGTGATGGCAACATCGTGAACTGCTGCTGGATATTAAATTCGACGCCGGTGAGCTTGCCAGAGTCAGCATTCTCTGGACGCGAAGTGGAGAGCCGGTCGAATTCGCGGCCTTCGAAGGTGACGTTTTCCAGCAGGTCGGATCGCGTGTAGATCGGATTGTCGATCCGTTTGTGAAAGACGCCCACCGAGAGGATGCCCGACGCAGAGAGATAATACTCCGCGGCGATATCAAAGTTCATCGACTCATACGGCGTGAGCTCCGGATTGCCGCCCTCCAGACTCCCGAGGAAGCGGTCCGGAGATATCTCCTCAAAGTCGAGCTCGCGAGTTGGGACGACATCGGGATAGTTGGGCCGGCCGATGGTGTTGGTCCACGAGGCGCGCAGCACCCACGCTTCGTCAGGCGCAAAACGCCAATGCAGGCCAGGCAAGACATCGGTGTATTCGTTCGATCGGAGGAGTGGTTGAGGCGTGGGGTCGAGTTCCAGTCCGTTGTAATCGCCGCTCGTATGCTCTACGCGCACTCCGCCCAAGAAGGAGCCGAGGCGCGTATCAACTCCCGCCATGGCGTAGCCGGCAATTACGGTCTCGTCGACGGCGTAGTCTCCCGTGGTGGAGTTGGAGAGCGATGAGTTATCATCACGACGGAAGAACTCGGGACTGTTCTGAAAGAACGACTCGACTGCGCGGTAGCTCATGAGCGGACCCGTGCGGATTTGCCCTTCGAAGAAGTCGGTCGGCTCCGGTAGCGTAAAATCGAAGCTACCAAAATTGAAATCCTGCGCCCCCACGTAATTGTTATTAGTGCGATCTACGGAGCGGTCGCGGTTGACCCAACGGGCGCCGATTTTCCAATAACCATTGTCACCGATCCACGCCGCCTCGCGACGATAATTGATCGCAGCCGAGATCGAATCCTCGCGCTCGTCGTCGGTCCGGCGGCGAACCCGGCGGAAGTCATACGCCTCAGGGCTGAAGTAGTTTGCACCGTGGACATAACGAGGAAGCTCGCCTGACGTATCGTAGGAAAAAGGAAAGGCGTTGCGGCCAGAACGAAACTCCCAATCCACCCGCTCAGGCGTGTCTTCTTGGGCGAAGCCAACGTTGACCGAGAAATCGAGTTCACCCTCTGCGCTCTCGACGCTTCCTCCGAAGGTGTAGCTGGCGATCGTCTGCGTTAAATCGTTCAGCCGAAATTCCTTGGTGCCGCGTCCGCCGAAGAAATCACCACTCGTCGGAGTCTGGTTAGACAACATGCCCTGGGCTTCGATTTCCGAGAGCTGGCGCTCCTCGTAGTCGTTAAACGTATTGTAGGTGGCCCGTAGGTAAAACTCGACGCCGTCCTGCGGCCGGAACTGCAACGCGCCCGTAAAACCGACCCGTGTGCGGTCCACCCCGTAGAGAAAAAGCGATTGGTTGACCGGCACGTAGGAATCGCCCCGCAACTGCCAAGTCCCGCCCGAAAGACGATCAGATCGGTAGGCGCGGTTCGAATAGGACGCGCCGAGCACGACACCCCATTTCTCCTCGGCGTCGAGTTTGGTGCCGTAAAGCAGACTGGCTCCCGAGGGCGATTCGCCGCCCTTTTGGTTGTAGCCGTAATTGCCGGAGGCGAACAGGAACGAACCCTCCCGATCAAAGGCACTCGGCGTCGCAATATTAACCGAAGCTCCGATCGCCGCGTGATCCATGTCAGGGGTGACGGCCTTGACCACTTCAATGCGCGAGATCAGGTCGGCGGGGACCGCATCGAGCGCGACGGCGCGGCTACCACCTTCCGGCGAGCCGACAGTCTGGCCGTCGATGGTGACGTTGTTGAGACTAGAATCGATGCCGCGCACTACGATGTAGCGGCCCTCTCCTTGATCGATTTCGGCGAACACTCCTGGGAGGCGGCGCACCGCCTCAGCCGCATTCCCGTCGGGTAGCTTGCCGATCGAATCCGCCGATACGACGTCCATGACGTTCGGGGCCGTGCGCTTGAGCTGAAGCGCCCGCGCCTGCCCCTCGCGATTGCCCTCGACTACGAAAGCATCCATCGCGAGGACTTCGCCGCCGAGCGTGAGGGAAGCTTCAGCCACTTCACCATCGGCCACCGTCACCGTGGTGGTGCGGGAATCGTAACCGAGGTAGGAAGCCTCGATCGTATAAGTGCCCGCTGCCAAATTGCGGATCGTAAATTCGCCCTCGCGATCAGCGGTGACCGTCCGGCCAAGTTCACGCACGAGCACTCCAGCTCCGGCCAGATAATCGCCTGTATTGGCATCGTCGATACGACCGGTGATCGTATCGGCTCGCAATCCGGCGGCGAAAAGCCCGCTCGCGAGCGCGAGTCGGCCTATCGTAATTAAATAACGACTACAAAAAGAGGAAGTAAGTTTGGTCATAGGAATCGGTTTGAAATGTTAATTCTCTCCTCGAATCCGATTGATCTACCTCCACGTCAACGCCTGCGGGAAGCCGTGACTGAATCGTTGCCCGGCCGTAAAGTTCGCGACAACAGCGTGTCCTTCTGGTGCCAGTCTGGTGCCCTAATTGCGCCCAAACGGCAGCGTCGCGGGATGCACTTCGAGCGGCCGTCGCGCCAAAAATTCGCGCCCCCATTCATCGCGCGCCCGCACTTCGATCTCATAGTAACCCACCGGCAGACTGCGGGGCAGACGGCCCTGCCACAGATGCTGTGATTCGATCGGTGGCGGCAGGCGAGTGCCTGCGACTGGGGTCTCGCTGGTGTCACGTTGCCAAACGCGCCCGGCATACTCGGCATCCACGCCCGGTTGATGCGCGAGCGGGATCCAGCGGTCGGCGGCGACGGGGAGAATGCGATAAGCCACCGTCGTGCGCTCGCTGCCGTTGAAAACGTTTACCTGAATGGGTTGATCGCGTTCCGCCGCAACCACGTGGCGCGGGGCAATAACCCGGAGCTGATGGTTTCCATCCTGCCCGGGCACCCGATACTCTAGGGAGTAGCCCGTGCCTTCGACGTGGAGGATGCCATAGCCGGGCGGAGTGCCGTCTTTCATCGTCGCCGTGGGCATGCCCGCAGCATCTGGATCTCCGCCCCACCAACTGCCAGAGGCGGTGCCGACGACCCATTGGCGCAGCGGTTCAGGACCGCTCCAACCGCTTTCCTCGCCGAGGAAAGCGTGCCATTGCGTGTGGGTGTGGCCCGCCAGCGCCAGCACGCGACGGCCCCGCAAGAGATCCAGCAACCGCTCTTGGTCAGCCGGACGATGAGCCTTGGGAAAAGCCAAGCCCGGCATGAACGGAATATGTTGGCAAAGGACCACGAGACGATCCTCCGGAATATGCTGCAGGAGGTTCGTCACAAACGTTGCCGCGTCCGGCGTGAGACCGCCGATGTAATCACCGTCGGCCCGAAGCGCGCCCGGCAAAGGGGTAAACACGTTATTGAGCACCACAAAGAGGGCCGAACCTTCCATCAGGGCGTAATTGGCCGGGCCAAAATTCCGCGTGAAAGTCGCTACGGCCGTCGTCAACGAGGTCGCATCATAATCGATGTCATGATTGCCGACGACGTGAAACATCGGGCCCGGGAGGCGCGCATTAACCGGCAAATAAGGCTCAAACAAAGACAGGTCGTTGCGCACGATATCCCCAAGCACGATCCCAAAGGCAAAGTCGTCCCGAGTGCTGAGCTCGTTGACAAAACGGCGATCATAATACTCCACGTGCGTCGGGTTGTGGACTTGCGGATCGGCTACCACCAGCACCGAAAACTGTTCCCGGTCGGAGGAGGCCAAGAGCGCAAAGTCATGCTCAGTTGGTAACGGTCCCGTCGCTAACACCCCGCCGTAGCGCAACTCCTCGCCCGCTCCAACGGGCCAATTCAGCCGGTAGAATACGGGCAGATTATGAGCCCCACGCGGTAAGGCGTAACCGGGTGGTTTAATTACAAAAACGGTCGTGCGCGCCGGCACGGGCAGGGTATACCGGCCCGCCTCATCGGTCGCGACGACCGCCGTGCCATTGGACACCAACACACCAGCTAATCCCGGCTCGGTAGCATCGCGGCGACCATCGGCGTTATGATCGGCAAAAACCATGCCCGACAGATAAGCGGGGGGCGTCGCGATCGCGGCGACGGCCGGCACCCCTGCCAAGACGAGACCAAAAAGAGTAGAACGGAAGGTATTCATAAAAGTAAAATTCAGTTGCTTGGGGCGAGGACGGCAGACGGCACCGCTGGGATTTCCGCAACGACCACCTGCTTCGCCTTTCGACTAATCCCGTAGATGACCCGCTGCGGCGCCGCACCTCGATCCCAGGCCCATGATTGTCCTTCGAACGGCACCGAAATCGTTGTAACAAAATCCAACGTAACGCCCATCTGCGGTAGCCGCACGACGTAGAGCTCCGGCTTGTCATGCCCGGTCAGATACAGCAGTCCATCGTCTCCCCAACTACCGCCGGAGCTGGAGCTCTGACCCCATGCTTCCACTATCTGCGAAGGGAAGAGCCACGACTCGATCAGCTGCCAGTTGTCATCGAACTTGCCCAAGTGGGTCCACCGATTGTCGAATCCCGGCGTAGTCCCCCGATGATTGTAGTTGGCAAAACAAGCCCACCAGTAGCCGTCGTATCTTTCCGCCCACGTCAACGAACCTAAACGGATCCCAAAGCTGTGCGTGCTCACCGGGTCAAGTGTCTGCGCGTTGAAAACTTCGAGTGAACTCGCCATCGGCAGTTGGGGATAGTTCGAATGAGCAAGGATCAGCTGACCCTCGCTTACATGTCCGCCGTTAAGATGGATCGTAGGTCCACCCTGCAACCCGGTCCATTCAGCCACGCGGCTACCCGTGTCCTTGCGATGTTTTCCTATCTCGAAATTACCGACGCCGTAAAAAAATTCGTTGTCGACCGCGACGCCTTGATTGGCGCCTTGCACCGACCAACGGGCCAACTCCTTAGCGACAAGCCCGTCGCGGGTAAGCGCGTTGGTGGGCGCGGTCAGCGTAGCTTCAGGCGAAACAATATCCGGTGCCAAATCGACGAGGGGCTCGGAGGCCGACAAGGCCCCGCCCAAACACAAAAGACCAATGAGAAGACGCTGGAGCGAATCACTCAGAGGCGAGATTAGCTGACGCTGGGCCAGATTTTGCACGGGAGCCAACGGCTCAAATGAGCGAGGGGCGATAAGACCGAGCGGACCGACAAGCCGAAGAAGTGAAGAAATCTGCCCTAGGCACGAAAAGGAGGTCATCAGTGAAAAGCGTTGCAGTGCGTTGACGCGGAATAGTCCGACCAAAGTCAACCTGGATCCCGACCCGTCACCAACTCGTTTCCTCCGCGACACCTGAGCCCCGCAAACCACTCCAATTCATGCCCAAACTTTGGTTAGCGCCGGGGCATCCGCCCTCACTCCGCCGCGGACGACCCAGCGGTCCGTCCCTACCTTGAAAACTGGGTTCGAGCGATTGTTTGGCGGTCGGGCGTGCTCGCCGAGCACGCCGTTTCACCGGGCGCTCAATCAGCAAACGACTGAGGCGCCCACACTCCCCTGTCACCACCCTTTCGCCTTTGGCTCAAGCGCGGCTACTCGACTCCGCTGCGTCCCGATTCGCTCACGCCAGCCCCCGCCTCCGGGTAGCCGCGATGGAGCGAAGCGACACCGTGGTGTTTCAACCACTCACGCAGCACCCTCGCGCCGCCCTACTTCAATCCGGCCGCCGCTGCGATGTCGTCCCACGCGTAGAACTGGAACGTCCGGTCGGTCGACATCGCGACGAAGAGACCGCCGGGGAATCCCGGGAGCTCCACCGCCGTGACATCGCTGCCGTCGCTGTCTTCCGTCGCGAGTTTCACCACGCCGACCAGCGGGTGGTCATGCGGATCCGTCGCGGTGCCTTCGCGGGGGAAAATCCGGAACGTGTCCGCCTGTTGGTCGGAGACCAAGATGTAGCCCGTGCCTGGGCCCGTCGGGTAGATCGAAATACCTTCGTGGTCCCACGCGAAACCGGTTCGGCCAATCACCGCGAGTTCGTCTTCGGCATCCTCCGCCGCCGGGTCGGCAAGATACTTGCGCACGCCGTAGGTTTCGTCGCTGGCGTAGAGATAACCGAGTTCGTTATCGACGGCGAGGGCCTCGATTTCCTTGAGCCCACTCCAGTCGGCAAAGGCGCGCACAAAGATACCCGTCAGTTGGCCGGTGCCGTCATCGACGAGGCGGTATTGGTGCAAATAACCTTGCTGAGGGGCACCGAAATCGGAGCGGCTCACGATCGCAAACAACGCGCCGTCATGAGGCCGGCGATACAGGGCGATACCCATCACGTCGCGCGCCCGCTCGCCTTCGAATACCGGGATACCGCCGCCATCAACCGGGGCCATATCGGGCAAGCGATACACGCGCAGCCGATGGGCAAAACGCTCGGCCACGACCACGAGATCGGCGGTGCCTTCGCCCAAGGCGATGTCGTAGGCGATGTCGCAGTTGTTGGGCCGCAACAGTCCGCGCACGGACTTATCCTGCTGCTCCACCCCATCGAGGCCAAACACCATCAGTGCGCCGTCGATGTCTTTGTCGGTGCCGAGCACCAAGCTCTCGGCCGGGTTGGCGCGATTGACCCAGATCGCCGGGTCATCGGTATCGTAACGCGAGGCGGTGGTAGTCACGCGCGGTGTGACCACGGTTTCCGCGACCGTGACAAAGGCGGGAAGGAGGAAGCAACAGGCGCTTAAGAGACGGAACATGGCGTTCTAGAATGAATGAGAGGTGACTTACATTTTCCAGCGCACCCCAATGTTGGCGCTGGTGTCGTAGAGCTCAATCTGGCCGAGGCGATTCCCTTGGTTGTTGTCGCTCCGCAGGAACACCCGGAAGGGCTCGTTCGTGATATTCACCCACTCGGCGAAAAACTCCCAGTTACGGTTCATTTCGTAGCGCACCACGAGGTCGATTTGTTGGAAGTTATCCACATAAAAATCCTCGGCAATTTCGCCACCCAGCGGCTCATCTTCCCGGAGACGCGCATCGCGGTAGTTGAACGCCAAGCGGGCGAAGAATGGACCGCGATCATACGTGAGCGCGAGGTTGGCGGTGAGATCGGATTGACCGACAAAGGGGACTTGTTCGCCGGGACGCGTTGGGTAGGTCGCATCGGCATCGAGGAACGTCGCGTTCGCCATGAAACCTATACCGGCGAGCGGACCCGGCAGCATGTTGAACTGCTGCTGGTAGGCGAGCTCGAGACCCATGATATCGCCTTCGCTGCCATTCGCAAAAGTCGTAACCTCGTAGTCGGGGAATCGCGGATCGGCGTCGGTCTCAAACTCGTAGGTGAAGTTCTCGATTTGCTTCACGAACACCGAAGCCGAGAGCAAGCCGAGGGACGGCATATAATACTCCACCGAGGCATCCCAGTTGGTGCCGGCGAGCGTTTCGAGGAAGGGATTACCGACCGTGATCTCGCCATCCTCATCGTTGATCAGACGGCGGAAAGCGATGTCGCCGAAGTTCGGACGCGCGAGCGAGTTTGAGTAGGAAGCGCGGAAAACCAGCTCATCAGACATGTCGTAGCGCAGGTAGAGACCGGGCAGCACATCGTCGTAAGTGCGGCTTTCGGTGATATCGCGACCGCCGGCGGGATCGCCGTCTTCGTCGAAAACAATCTCCCGACCCGTGGTGCTGAAGTCGGTGCTTTCGTACCGCAAACCGCCAATGACGTTGAGCTTTTGAAACGTGCCCGAGGCCATGAAGTAGAGGGCGGTCACGTCTTCATTAACGGTCCAATCATCGTATTCGCTGTCCTCGAAGTTCCGCTCGATGTCGAACGAAGCACGGTCGTCGTAGTAGGCGCGACGGATGATGTCGGGATCGATACGCGGCGCGGCGAGGAACGGGAAGTCGGGGTTGGGACCAATCGTCGCGTCCACCAGATTCTGAATGTAATCGGGGCCGTCACCGAGTTCGAAAATCTCGGCTTCAGAAGTCTTTTCTTTGGCGCGATAGAGACCGCCAAATTTGATGTAGGCGGGATAGGTCGTATCGAGGTCGCGGCGCGCGTCGAAGGTGATATCGAACGTTTTTTCGGTGCCGATTTCGTTAGCTACTTCCAGCCCATCAAATTCGTAGCTGGCCGCATCCAAGAAGCTCGGGCCGGCGGTCTGGGTGACCTGCACGTCGTAGGGAGAGTTGATGACGTAGCTGAACGTTTTGGAGAATTCATCGGTCGGCTCGTAGGCCACCGCGAGCTCGTCCGGGCGAGTCTCCTCGCCTTCGGTGTAGCCGATCTGGCCGGTGAGATCCCAGAGGCCAAAGCGTTGTTCGCCGCCGATAACAAGGGAGATAACTTCCTGCGCCTTCTCGCGGATACGCAGCTCTTGGGCGAAGATTTTTTCAAACTCTCCGTCGTCTTCGGCGGAGGTGATGGTGGCGCTGGTGCCGTCGAGAGCGTCGATATCGCCATCGGCAAACGCGATGGGCGTGCGGTGGCGATCCTCCGTATCGGTGAAGTTATTGTAGCCCGCGTGGAGATAGAAGTATTGGTCGTCGCTGGGCTTGGCTTCGAGTGCCAGATTCACGCCGTAACGCTGGCGCTCGATCACGTAGTCGCGGGGCTGAATCTCCTCGATGAAGTAATATTCGTTGCCGTCGCCGGGCGAGGCCTCGAGGCCCCAGTCGCCGCCCGTCTCGATGTTGTGCGAACCGAAATCGCGCACCTGCCAAGTCGGCGCGATGAGGAAGCCAAACTGGTTCTCATCGCCGAAGCGGGTGGAGAACATGCCGTTGACCTTGGGCGTCCACTCGCCGGTGAGCGCGCTGTATTGGCCTTGGACGCGGAAGTTCGCATCGGTGCCTTCGCTGTCGAAGGGGCTCTTCGTCTTGATGTTGACGCGACCGCCTAAACCTTCGGCGTCCATGTCGGGCGTGGGAACCTTAACCACCTCGACCGAG
>Ga0222654_1000946_pt1 | contig 13795 bp, 14 predicted proteins | sample AntAcemetagen421_FD_179805 | JGI IMG/M metagenome (GOLD analysis project Ga0222654, IMG submission 179805) | Saline water microbial communities from Ace Lake, Antarctica - #421 | ecosystem: Environmental > Aquatic > Non-marine Saline and Alkaline > Saline | place: Antarctica: Ace Lake... | reverse complement strand
AGCCGGGATTGTCTCGTCATGACGCCACCTCGCGCCGATCAGGGCGACATGCGCATCTCCGAGATCGAATTCCAGGTCCTTCTGACGCGCGCCGCTGAAGCAGGGGCCAAACGTGCGCTCGCCGATGCCGGGATCGATGGCAAGGACGCCGCCCTCGATATCCGCGATTTACGCTCACTGCTCGACTGCATTCGTTTCGTGCGGCGCACCGCCGTTCAGACGGCCGTCCACCTCATCACCACCGGCGTGATGCTGGCGCTCCTCGCCGGGATTGCCATCAAACTCAAGATCTTCGGCGGCGGTCCGTAGCCGAGCAAACGAACGAACCATCCGACCAATCAAACCCGCCCCAGTGGCGGGTTTCTGCGTTTCTGGAGGAAACCATGACCACCACATTTTACGACCACTGGCGCGACGTGCCAGAAAGCACCTGGCGCTGGAACAACTTCTCGCCCGCCGAAATTGCCTGCCGCGGCACAGGCAAGCTGCTGATCAACGAGCCCGCGCTGGACAAGCTGCAGGCGCTGCGAGACCGGCTGGGCAAGCCGCTCATCGTCCGCTCGGCCTATCGCAGCCCGGAGCACAACCGTGCCGTTGGTGGCGCAACCCGCTCGAAGCACATGGACGGCGCGGCCTTCGACATCGCCATGTCGAACCACGACCCGGTCGCGTTCGAGGCGGCGGCACGAGCAGTCGGCTTCCTCGGATTCGGCTTCTATCCGCGTTCAGGCTTCATGCACATCGACCTCGGACCTGCGCGCCAGTGGGGCGAGCGGTTCCCGGTGCGAGCGACAGCCTTTGCTTCGGAAACTCAGCCAGCGCGCGAGGTACTGGCGCAGAGCCGCACCATGGAGGGCGGCGGCGCGGCTGGTGTGGCGACGCTGGGCGCAGCGGGCACCTTGGTGGGGGGGCATTGGTAACGCTCATGGGGCACCCTTAGCCGAATGCCTTGCGCACCTCGGACACCGTGGCGATGATATCACCCCGCTGAAAGATATTGCGACCGAAGAACACGCCGCGCGCGCCGTTTTCGGCGCATTGTCTGGCTACCGTTGCAAGAGCATGGATATCGCCGGTCGATGCCCCGCCGGCGATTGCGACGGGAACCAAAGATTGGGCGGAGACGCGCGCGATCCCTTCGGGGCCGCACCAATCCGTCTTGATGACGTCCGCGCCCAATTCGCCCGCCATTCGGCAGTTCAGTGATACCAAATCAGGGTCGTCAGCCCGGGCAAACCCGCCGTTAGCGGCCATCGCTTCGATCACGTGGGGCATGCCCAAGGCCAGGCATTCACGGTTGATCTTGGCGTTTATCTCAAAGCACTTCGTTTCTTCCAGCGGGTCACGGGCGCAGGTGAACAAATAGGTGATGACCGCGTCTGCCCCCAGTTCGACGGCCTGGGTCACATCGCTGACGAGCCGGGTGTGGGTGCCTTCATAGCCGAATGGCCCGCCGGTGCGCCACATGGTGGTTTGATCCATCCTGAGGATGATCGCTGGAATACGTTCGAGCAGCTTCCAGTGCTGTCGCATCATGCCGGGGTTCACGATGACGCTGTCCACTCCGGCATCGGCCAGCGCACCGATCAGTCGTTCGGGGTCTTCAAGGCCAGGGATTGCTCCGACCTGCATCCCATGGTCGATCGGTACACTTAGCATCGGGCGGTTTGCGTCGGGAAACAGACGGGACAATCTGCGGCTTTTGCCGGGCATGGTGAATCCTTTGCGTTGATATCAAGCCAGTTCGAAGACGATCCCTGCCGTGCGCAGGGACTCTAGATTCTCGGGATCGGTGTCGGATGAGATGATGACGTGGTCAAAATCGGCCAGATCCGCAGTATGGTTCAGCGCGGAATAGGTGAACTTGGTGGAATCGACGAGCAATATGCTTTTGCGGGCGATTTTCAGCATGATGCGTTTCATTCGAACCACTTGTTCTTCTTGGGTGAACAGAGCCGTGCCCTGGATCGTGGTGGTCGACATGATTGACACATCGACGATGTAGTCCGACGTTGCCCGTTCGCATTGCAGACCGAAGAAACCGTTGAAACCCCTGTGATACTTGCCACCTAACGAGATGACATCCACACCGGGTTCGGTGCAGAGGCGGTTGATCATGCCTAGCCCGTTCGTTAACACCGTGATCGGAGTGACTTCCTGAATAATATCAGCAATTTGGGCGACAGTTGTACTGTCATCCAAGGCAAGGGCGTTGCCAGGGGTCACGTATTTCAACGCCGCGCGCACAAGGCGCTTTTTCTCTTCGATCTGCCTTTGGCTACGGAAAAAGTAGCTGCTCTCGAACAGCACCGATTTTTCGGCGGAAACCGCACCGCGGACCCGGCTGATGGCGCCGTTCTGTTCCAGTTCGGCCAGATCGCGATGGATGGTCATCAGGCTGACATCCAGTTTCTCTGCAATCTCTTTTATCTGAACCTGTTGACCGCCGGACAGTAGGTCGAGGATCTGGGTTCGGCGCGCATCGCTTTTTGATAACTTGGTGCTCATCTTATCATTGCTATGTGGTGAAATAACATTTCTCAAGATAATTCTTGTAAGACCTGCCTCGTGCAAGCACCGATATTTGCACTGGAATCTGTCGAATTTCAGCTTGCCTGCGTGTTGGGTCGATTAATGGCCTCGAAACAAAGACTTATCAGAATCATCAAAAAAATGATAGTTATAACTAAAAATGTGTTTCATAGTGTTGGGGCGGGGCGACTCGGCGTTGTTGCCTGCCGCGCCAACGAGGAGGAGGAAAGAATGAAAAATTCACTACACCTATTGGCCACGACATCGGTGATCGCTTCGATGTTCGCGGCGGCTTCTGCGCATGCCGAGACGGAGCTTACTTTTGTCTGGCACGCCGGAACCTGCGCCGATGCGCTGGTCGATATTGCCAATGATTACCCTGACAAGAGCGTGAAAATCGTGCCCGCGCTGGTGCCCTATGGCCCACAATGGCACCAAAAGATCGCGTCGGAATTCGCGATCCAGGGCGATGGATTTGACTTCGCCATGTGGGATAGCCAGTCGACGGCCGAATTTGCCGGTGGGGGGCACGCGGTCAAGCTGAACGATATCTTCGCATCCTCCGATATTCTGTCGGCTGATATGTTCCCGCCCGCGTCCCTGTCGCAATACGGTGAATACCCCGACAATTCTGGCGAATTTTATGGTCTGCCGATGAATCAGGACGCCTATGGCCTCATGTATCGTCGTGATCTTTTCGAAGACCCCGAGGAAATGGCCGCATTCCAGCAAAAATATGGCCGTGCGTTGACCGTGCCGGAAACCTATCAAGAGGCAGCCGAAGTTGCAGAATTCTTCACCCGGCCCGATGAAGGTTTGTATGGTTGGGGCCAGATGGGGGGGCGCGAGTATGACTTTGCAACCACCGCGTCCAATTCGTTCCTGTGGTCCTTCGGTGGCGAGTTGTACAATCCTGAAACCTATGAGGTGCAGGGATATTTGAACTCACCTGCTTCGATTGACGGGGTTCAGGCCTATGTCGATATGTTTCAATACGGCCCCCAGGGTTCGGGCAGCTGGGGCTTTGATGAAGTCAATGCCGCCTTCCAACAGGGGCAACTGGCGATGGCGATGCAGTGGTTCTATTTCAATGGATCCAACGCAGACCCCAGCGTGAACAAGTTTGCCGATGGCACCGCGTTCGGCATTCTGCCGGGTGCCGTGGGTCGTGACGGTTTGTTCCGGCGTCAGTTTTCGGTTGGCGGGCAAGGCATGGGTATCAACAAATACTCCAAGAAACTGCCCGAACTGACGGCGTTCATGGAATGGTATTTTCAGCCTGAACAGCAAGAGCGCTATGCTGCTGTTTGCCAAACCGGTCTGAAGGAAGTTCTAGAAAGCGACAAATGGCAGGGCTTGAACAGCTACAACGCGCAATTTTCAACTGCGTTGCAGTATCTCAACGACTACTGGCACCTACCACAGTACCCCGTCCTTCTTGACCAGTTGCAGGAAGAGGTCTCGAACGCGATCACCGGGACCAAGACAGTGGAACAGGCGTTGACAGATGCCGCCATTCGCCACGAGCGGACGCTTGAGCGGGCGGGGTACGAAATCGCACGCAGCGACAACACGCCCGAAGTGCCCGACACAATGATCACGCCTGTCGGCACGGCGCAGATCATTCCCGCAAACTGAGGTTTGCCAGAGCGTGCCGTCGGCGCGCTCTGGCACTCTCGACTTCAGCTTTGGGTGTTGTCCCGAAGCCGGGGTTCACCGGCCCGGCCACCTCCCTGTCGTGGGTCGGTGAACGGCTCTTGAAAAGGTGAAAGACAATGGCGGCAGTCTCGCGTTCCGACACGGCAAGAGCGACCCGGATTTTCATTCTGGCGCTCTTGACGGTTTATGTATTTTTCAGCCTCGGCCCGATCTTCTGGCTCGCGATCTCGTCACTCAAAGGGCGGGCCGATCTGTTCGCCATGCCCCCTGTGTGGATCTTTGACATCGATACAACGGGATATGAAAGCGTGTTTGGCGTCGGTGCGGCTGCCGGAACCGCCTCGGCCTATGGTGTCACGGATGCGCTTGTCAATTCGGTGATCGTCTCAAGCATCGGAACGCTTCTCGCGGTGCTGTTGGGCACGTTGGCGGGCTATGTCTGCTCACGCCACGATTTTCGCGGCAAGGGTGACTTTCTGTTCTTTGTTTTGTCCACCCGCATGCTGCCGCCTGTTGCCGTGCTGGTCTTTTACCATCTGATGTTCGCCCGACTTGGCCTGACCGACACGCGGTTCGGATTGGTTCTGGTCGCGATCTTTGCAAATGTCGGCCTGGCTACCTGGATCATGAAAGGATTTTTCGATGGCGTGCCCAAAGAGGTCGAACAGATCGCTCAGGTCAACGGTTATTCGCGGATGTATGCGTTTGTCTATCTCGTGCTGCCCATGGTGCGCGGCGGGATCGCGGCCACTGCGGGCTTTTGCTTCATCTTCGCGTGGAACGAATTCGCCTTTGCGTCGATTTTGACGACGACCGATGCCAAGACCCTGCCGGTCAAGATTTCTTCGGCATCCGGTGCCACGGGCATCGAGTGGACGCAGATCATGGCGGCGGGGGTCGTTCTAATCATCCCGGTCCTGATTTTCTTCTACCTGATCCGCAAGCATTTGCTGATGGGAATGACCTTTGGCGTATTGGGACGGAACTGAACCATGACCACCACCACCGAGCCCACACCGTCTCAGGCTGCTGCCATGCGTCACGCCAAAGCCAAAGACCGCAAGAAATCTTCGGGGCGCCTGATGATCTTCGGCTTTCTGTCGCCGACGCTGATCATCCTGCTGTTCATGGTCGCCTATCCGATCATTTCGCTGATTAGCTATAGCTTTTACAACTTTTCTGCGCTGAACCCCCATGAGGGTTACAAATGGGCGGGTCTGGACAATTACAGTTATCTTCTGAGCGACAGCGCCCTTTGGAAGCGGTTCATTTTCACCGGCAAATTTGTCTTTGTCTGTGTCAGCCTTCAAATGCTGATCGGGATCTTTGTTGGCTATCAGCTTCAAAAAGCATTCCGCGGGCGCGATGTAATCTTCACCATGTTGATGATGCCGATGATGCTGTCGCCCGTGGTGGTTGGATTTCTATGGCGCTATATGTTGAATTCGGAATGGGGCGTGGTGAATTACCTGCTGTCGGGGGTGGGCATCACGGATGTCGGCTGGCTGAGTCAGACAACTCCGGCGCTGTTTGCCGCCGCCGCCGCTGATACCTGGATGTGGACGCCGTTCATCATCCTTTTGGCGACCGCCGCCTTTCGCGGCATCCCCGACACGATCTATGAAGCGGCCGAGGTCGATGGCGCCAGCCCTGCCTATAAATTCTTCCGCCTGACCCTGCCCATGTCGGCCCCGGTGCTGTTCATCGCCCTGATCCTGCGGCTAATCGACAGTTTCAAGCAATACGATCTGTTCTTCGCGCTTACCGGGGGTGGACCGGGATCCAGCACCGAAACCGTGTCTTTCGCCGTGGCCAAACTGGCGTTCAGCTATTTCTACACCGGCGAGGCGTCCGCGCTGGCGGTGATCCTGCTCTTCATCATCATCGGGCTTTCGATGATTCTGGTCCGGCATCTGAATAAAATGGGAGAGAAGTACTGAGAATGGCCAAGGTCGAACTCAAAAACCTGTCCGTCGAATTCGGAGCCTTCAAGGCCGTGGACGATGTAAGCCTGACAGTCGAAGACGGCGAGTTCGCGGTCTATCTTGGCCCCTCAGGCTGTGGTAAGACGACAACTTTGCGCGCGGTCGCCGGCCTGCAAAACGCCACGCAGGGCGATATCCTGTTCGATGGCGAGCGGGTCAACGACCAAAGCCCGAGCGAACGCAATATCGCAATGGTGTTCCAGTTCGTCTCGCTTTACCCACATTTGAATATCCGAGAAAACATCATCTTTCCGCTCAAGGCCCGGGGCATGCCCAACGCTGAGATTGCGCGCAAGCTGGATTGGGTCGTGGGAATCTTCAATCTGGGCGATGAGTTGAAGCGATATCCCGGTGCTTTGCCTCCGGGCACGACCCAAAAGGTCTCTTTGGCTCGGGCTGTGGTGCGGGACCCGGCGGTGTTGCTGTTGGACGAGCCGCTGTCGGCCATCGACGAGCAATTTCGTGAAGAAATGCGTTGGGAACTGGGGCATCTTCAACGCGAACTTGGGGTGACGACGATTTATGTGACCCACGATCAGCGCGAGGCAATGTCACTGGCCGACCGGATCGTGTTGATGAACAACAGCAAAATCGTTCAGGTCGCCGACCCGCAAAGCATATTCTTCAACCCGAATTCTGAATTTGCGGGCAATTTCATCGGCTCGCCGAGCATGAACTTTATTGATCTGAGCCCTGTCGCAAACGGTTTCCGCCTGGGCGAAAGCAAAGCTGTCCTTCCGACAGAGGCGGTACCCGAGGCGGTGCGCGGCGCGGCCCGGCCGATCCGCCTGGGTGTGCGGCCCCGCGATGTGCAGCTCTTGGCTGGTCCCGGGACGGTCCGCGTTGATCTGCCGATCGAGGATGTCTTTTCCGTCGGGCGCGAGAGGTATTTCACCTTTCGCCTTGGGGATGAGATTGCGCAGGGCGTCGATGCACGCACTCGAAGGGATGCGGATACGGCAATCAACCTTCGGCCCGAAGGGTTGATGTTTTTTGATGCGCAAACCGGGCAGCGCATTGCCGCCAATGGGGCCGTGCTATGAGCGATGCGTTGTTGAAACTGTCGGGCTTGAAGAAGGCCTATCGTGGCAAACCGGCCCTGCGCGGCATCGATTTTGAGGTGCGCCCAAACGAAATCTTTGCCCTTCTGGGGCCAACCGGGGCGGGCAAGAGCTCGACCATACAGGCAGCGGCGGGGTTGCTTGATCTGGATGCCGGGCAGGTGATGCTGGATGGGCGCGATGTGACCGATATCGACCCGGCCTGCCGGGATCTGTCGATCGTGTTCGAGGGGTTCAACCTGTTGCCAGTTCTGAATGTGTACGACAACATCGCCTTTGCGCTGCGGTCCCCCAGCTACCGCGAGGATGAGGCCGAAATCAGGAAACGCGTGCATGCCACGGCCGAACTGTTGCGCATCGCCCATCATCTCGACCGCGATGTCGGCACCCTGTCGGGAGGGGAAAAGCAGCGTGTGGCCATTGCACGGGCGTTGGTGCGTCGCCCCTGCATGTTCCTGCTGGATGAGCCATTGTCCGCACTGGATCTCAAACTGCGCGAGGGACTGCGATCCGAGCTTCGCCAGATTCATAGGGATCAGAACTCCACCATCCTTTACGCCACGCACGATTATCACGGCGCGATTTCCATCGCTGACCGGATCGGCATCATCAATCAAGGCCGGATCCTGCAATCGGGCACGATCGAGGAAATCTTTGCCCGACCCGCCAACGTCTTTGTCGGACGGCTGATTGGCAGCCCGGCAATGGCCTTTTTCGATGCCGAGGTTGAGGGCGATCAGGTGCAGATCAAAGGGTGTGACCAGACCTTGCCAGCCGCGCCTTTCGGGCTTTCCGGTCGGACCGATGGCGCGATGCAACTTGGCGTCTGGCCCGAAGACATCCATGTCACCGATGGCAATTCCGGTGCCAACAGCGCGTCGGTCTATGCGGTCGATAATCGCGGCTACGAATGCGCCGTTCAGATCGATTTCGGTACTGGTCTGTTCCGTAAGGTTCTGGACGAGGGCCAGACATTGAAGCAGGGCGAAACCTGCGGATTTCGTATCAGCGAGGGCGCAGGGTTCCTGTTCGACCAAGCCAGCGGCGCATGCCTGTCGCACCAACACGAGGGAGCCGCTCGATGAAATTCAATGATATGCTAGAGACCGGTTATCGAATTGCAACGATCCTTATTGCGGGCGGGTTCGTGATGCTGTGCCAGCCGGTGTCGCAAGCCTTATTCACAATGGGTTTCCCAATTCTCATGATCGGTGTGGTTCTGTTCCTGATACTCGATCACGTCCCCGAGAAACCAATCCTTGAAGAGGACATTTGACATGACCCATGCACCCAAAAAGCTGCTGAACGATACCCGCAATGTGGTAACCGAGATGCTGGACGGGCTGGCCCTGGCCAATGATGGGTTGGTCGAGCGGATCGCGGGCAAGGACATCTTGATCCGCACCGATTTGCCCGACAGCAAGGTCACTTTGCTGATCGGCGGCGGCAGCGGGCACGAGCCCTTGTTTCACGGTTTTGTCGGTTACAATTTGGGTGACGCCGCGGCCTGTGGACAGGTCTTTGCGGCCCCTTCCCCCGATATCATCTTCGATGCCGCAATGGCCGCGCATCGCGGCAAAGGTGTCTTGTTCCTTTATGGCAATTACGCCGGTGACAACATGAACTTCGACATCGCCGCCGAGCTGCTTGCCGAAGAGGGAATCGACGTGCGCACCGTCCGCGTCAACGACGATGTGGCAGCGGCCCCGCCGGAACGCGCCGACGACCGGCGCGGCATCGCGGGTGATATCTATGCCATCAAGGTCGCCGGGGGGGCCGCCGCGACATGCCAGACTCTGGATGAGGTCGAGCGGATCGCGCGCAAGGCCGTTGGAAACCTGCGGTCAATGGGTGTTGCGGTCGCCGCGGGGTCGATCCCCGAAACGGGCAAACTAACTTTCGAATTGGCCGATGACGAGATCGAGGTTGGCATGGGCGCGCATGGGGAAGCCGGGATCGCCAAACAAAAACTGGTCAGCGCCGATGAGGTGGTGGATCAGCTGATGGACAGGATCCTGACTGACATGCCCCTGGGCAAGGGCGACGAAATCGCGATTCTGATCAACAACCTCGGCGCGACGACCATGATGGAGATGCTGATCGTCAACCGCCGTGTACGGCAGATTTTGGAGGGCCAAGGGGTCAAGGTCTACCGCAGCGATGTCGGCACCTATCTGACGGTGCAAGAGATGGCGGGTCTGTCGATCACGGTGATGAAACTGGACGATGAATTGAAGCAATATCTGGATATGCCCGCCCGGTCGGTCGGTTTTTCGAACATGTGAGGTGATTGGGATGCAGGAACTTACCCCCCCCCAGGTGACCGATATGCTGCGCGCTGTGGCGCAAGCGGTTATCGACAAAACTGACGTTCTCACCGACGCGGACCTTGCCACCGGCGATGGCGATCACGGCATCGGCATGCGGCGTGGGTGCGAGGCCGCGCTGGACGCTCTTGGGCCTGACCTGAGCATCGAGGACGCATTCAAGAAAACCGGCATGGCGATCATGTCGAAGACGGGCGGTGCGGCGGGGGCAGTTTTCGGAACGTTTTTTCGTGGAGGAGCGGGCGTTTTCGCCGACAGCGGCAGCCTCAATGCCGGCAAGTTTCGGGATTTCTTGGCTCAATCCTGTGCCGCCGTTTCCAAACGTGGCGGCGTCGAAGAGGGGGCCAAAACAATGGTCGATGCGGTCATGCCCGCATTCCGCGCTGCCGCGAAAGAAACGGGTGACGATTTGCGCGAGGTCTTTGCCGCAGCCGAACAAGGGGCTCTGGACGGCGTCGAAGCCAGCAAAGCCATGATCGCCACGACGGGCAAAGCCCGGTCACTCGGGGAACGGTCGATCGGACACCCGGACCCGGGCGCCATATCCGTATCGATCATTCTGGGCGCGATGAAATCTTACGTCTCTGGGCTTTGACCCAAGACCACCATTGAAGGAAACGAACCATGGCAGATCTCGACGATATCAAGGATGGCAAGGATTGGGGCGCGGATCAGCCTGTGGACACCAGCCGCTTCTTTCTGAAAGGTGCGGCGAACCATGATTGGGGCATGAAGGCGCGTCTGGCCCGGATATTCCGACCGGGAAGCGGCCGCACCGTCATGCTCGCATTTGATCACGGGTATTTTCAGGGGCCCACCACAGGGCTTGAGCGCATGGATCTAAGCATCGCACCCTTGGCCCCCCATGCCGACGTTTTGATGTGCACACGCGGTGCCCTGCGCACGGTGATTCCGCCCGAAACGGGTAAGCCGATCGTCCTGCGCTGTTCCGCTGGCAACAGCATCCTGACCGAGTTATCCAACGAACTGGTCGGCGTCGATATCGAAGACGCGCTGCGCCTGGGCGCGTCAGGCATGGCGGCGCAAGTTTATATAGGTGCGGAGTATGAGCACAAATCTATCGCCAACGTAGTCAAACTGATCGACACCGGCATGCGTTATGGCATCCCTACGATGGCCGTCACCGGAGTGGGTGCCGACATGGTGCGCGACGCGCGCTATTTCGGGTTGGCCACTCGGATTGCGGCCGAGATCGGCGCGCAGATCGTAAAATCCTATTACGTGGATGAAGGCTTCGAAAAGATCGTGCTGGGCTGCCCGGTGCCGATCGTGATTGCGGGGGGTAAGAAACTGCCCGAGCGCGACGCATTGGAAATGGCTTACCGTGCCATCGATCAGGGGGCGGCGGGCGTCGACATGGGGCGCAATGTGTTCCAGTCGGAAAAGCCGGTGGCGATGCTGAAGGCCCTGGAACATGTCGTGCATCACGGCATGAACGGCGCCGACGCCCTTGCGCTGTTTCAGGACACGGCAGCGTAATCCGTCCTCAAGATGCACAGGATAGCAAATGTTGAACCGTTGGAACGAGAGTGACGCCCGGCGCCAATCTACGGATTTGGAGTTGCGCGCCTATACCTCAAGACTGATCGGCGAGGATCCCGAACTGGTCTTGCACGGGGGCGGCAACACCTCGCTCAAGACGTGCCATACAGATCGGTTCGGCGCGGAACATAATGCGATTTGGGTCAAAGCCAGCGGGTTTGACCTGGGTCGGATGTGGACCGAAGGGTTCACGGGTTTGAAATTGGACCCCCTTATGCAACTGGCGGGGCTGGATCGGTTGTCAGACCCCGACATGGTGAATGAGGTCAACTGCGCGCGGATAAATTCATCCAGCGCCACGCCGTCGGTCGAAACGCTGGTTCACGCGCTTGTTCCGTATCGCTTTGTCGATCACACCCATGCGAATGCCGTCCTGACGATCTCAAATTCGGCGCCCGGTGTGTTCGCCGAGCTTTATGGCGACGAGGTCCCGGTGCTGCCCTATGTCAAGCCCGGGTTCGATTTGGCCTTGCAGTTTCGCGCTGCGTTGGAGGACGGTTTGTTCCGACGGTGTAATGCCCTGATCTTGCAACACCACGGTGTGTTCACATTTGCCGACGATGCGCGAAACGCGTATTCCCGAATGATCGAAATTGTCGAGCGGGCCGAGGCTTTTCTGACCCGTCGGACCACCGCGCGTGCACTGCCGCAACTTGCGCCACAAAATACCGTCAGCATCGCCCGCGCGCGCAAGGCGGTTTCGGTGGCGCGGGGCGCGGCCGTTTTGTCCTTGCCAGCGGGAAGTGTCGAACCTGGCGATGTGGCCGATCTGGCCCGCTCGGCAAGCCATGGCACGCTGACACCAGAGCATGTAATTCACAACAAACCGTTCGCGGCCGTTTTGGGCGACGATCCGGCAGCTGGCCTTTCGCGGTTTGCCGAAACCTATGAACGCTATGTCGATCCGGCCAACAACCCGCATCTGACGATGCTGCCCGCCGCGCCCAATTGGGCCATTTTCGAAACGGGGCACGTTCGCAGTTTCGGTACGAACCTGAAAAGCTGTGCAATCTCGCGCGACGTCACACAAGCCACGCTGAAGGCACTACAGACCGCCAAGGATTTGGGCCACTGGCAGGGTCTGTCCCCCGCCGATCTGCGCGATCTTGAATACTGGGAGCTAGAACAGGCCAAACTGAAGGCGCGCAAGCCCAACGCCGAATTGTCGGGCCGTATCGCCGTGGTTTCGGGTGCGGCTGCCGGGATCGGGCAGGCCTGTGCAGAGGCCCTGCGCGACCGGGGGGCCACGGTGTTTGGCCTCGACGTGAACCCTGACATCCTGAGCACGATGGCCGAGGATAATTTCATGGGCATCGTCGTCGATCTGACGAACGAGACCGAAACAGCCGCCGCCCTGACCCGTATAGTGAACGATTTCGGCGGTCTTGATATTGTCGTTTCCAATGCGGGTATATTCAAAACGGGTGAAACAGTCGAGACGATGGAAGACGCGGTTTGGGACACGACCCTTGCGGTCAATCTGACTTCCCATCGCAAGCTTTTGAAACACGCGGTGCCCTATTTGCGCCATGGGATCGACCCCGGCATCGTGTTCATCGGGTCGCGCAACGTGGCGGCACCCGGGGCAGGCGCATCGGCCTATTCCGTGTCCAAGGCGGGGCTGACACAGTTGATGCGGGTACTCGCGTTGGAACTGGCGGGTGACGGCATCACCGTCAACGCGGTGCACCCCGATGCGGTTTTCGACACCAAACTCTGGACCCCCGAAGTCCTCGCGACCTCGGCCGAACGCTACGGGCTGACCATCGACGAATACAAGACCCGTAACCTTTTGGGGGTCGAGGTCACGTCGCATGACGTTGGGCGCGCTGTCGTCGCGTTTGTTGACGGCACAATGCGGTGCACGACCGGTGCTCAGATGTCGGTGGACGGCGGCAATATCCGCGTGATCTGAGGTCGTATTCTTCAGCAGATGAGATGCGAACGAAATTTAGTAATGCAAATCAGAATTCTACGAATAAGAGGAGGGGTGGATGCCGCTCTCCCCAGACGGCATCGCAATGTACCACACTTGCGGTGTTGAAAGCACAAGCTGAAAGAGAGGGCATCCATGTACGAGGTTACCATTCTTGGCGTCGATCTGGCAAAGAACGTGTTCCAGCTGCATGGGGGCCGCGGCGGACGGGTCGGTCGTGTTCCGCAAGAAGCTGCCGCTGCGGTAGTTCGCGAAGTTCATGGCGGAACAGCCGCCTGGTCTGGTGGCGATGGATACCGACGCTGGCGTGCATCGGCGTACCCCTGCGGTGAGGACCGTCGTGCACTCTGACGCGTTCTGATCGCACAGTGTCCTTATGGGCGCCCATAAGGACAGTTTGTTGATCTCGCGGCTCGAGATCGTGGAGACCGGCCGCAGGCGCCGTTGGTCGGACGCCGAGAAGCTGAGGATCGTCGAGGAGAGCGACCTCGGCCACCGGCAGGTGTCGGCGACGGCACGGCGCAACGGGATGTCGCGGACGCTGCTGATGTCGTGGCGGCGGGCGCGCGACGAGGGTCGCCTGGGCTTTGACGGGTCCGTGTTCTTCACGCCGGTAACGGTGGCGCCGGATCTGCCGATCCCGCGGGCAGCACCAGCGCCGGCGCCGGCGCCAGCCACGCCTGCGAAGCGCGGTCGGCGCGGCGGGCGGATCGAGATCGGGCTGAGCAACGG
>Ga0222654_1000944_pt1 | contig 13818 bp, 10 predicted proteins | sample AntAcemetagen421_FD_179805 | JGI IMG/M metagenome (GOLD analysis project Ga0222654, IMG submission 179805) | Saline water microbial communities from Ace Lake, Antarctica - #421 | ecosystem: Environmental > Aquatic > Non-marine Saline and Alkaline > Saline | place: Antarctica: Ace Lake... | reverse complement strand
CGGAGATGGAGAAGAATAACATACAAAAGACCATTGAGAAATCCGGCACTTTGGTTCAGAAGCACTTGGAGACTGTGGCTGCCAATGAAAGGATCAAGCTTCATGTTAAAGGTTTCCCTTCTTTGACCTCTTTTAGTTTCGACCATCCTCAAGGTGAAATGTTAAGAACCATTTTTACCCAACAAATGCTTTCCAAAGGTTTTCTTGCAGGCACTGCCTTTTACCCTACTTTAGGGCACAATGAAAAAATCATTGCTCTTTACCATCAAGCTTTGGTTGAAACCTTTGGCTTCCTAAGTCTTGTCATAAAGGAAAACAGTTTTTCAAAATGGCCCAAAGAAGAAAAAGCCCATAGTGGATTTTTGCGCTTATTGTAAGGGTTTTTGCTTGGCGGAGAAATGGATTTCGATGCTTCAGCAACACCTCAAACGAAAGCGGAGATGAAAGAATTCATCAACAATGCTTACGATTATGGTAAAAAAACAATCACTTCTCTTACTGAGGCCCAATTATCTGAGAAAATTGATTCTTTTGCCGGAAACATTACGCGTAGACAAATGGTAGGTTTGGTAGACAATCACACCACGCATCATAGAGGAGCAGCTATTTCTTACATAAGGTCCAATGGAATTGAGCCTCCAGCATTTAGAGGGTTATAAAAGGAATTTGCTAAAAACCATTTCTTATTCGTGTTGAAATTACTTTAAAATCAGTTTTCCCTTTTCGTTTTATCCATAGCTATGCTGTCCCTATTTGACTAATGCTACTGATTTTTTTGTGATTTCAACACCCCTTAAACACCCTATTTCATAATCCGAATTAAACCTTTTGGGTTTTTCAAAAACCTATCCAAGAAAGCAAAGCTCTCCTTTCCATTTATGGTGTGTCCATCATTAAAATAGGCAATAGTGGTAGCCCCTTCCCGGTTAATGTTTGCATAATGTCTTCTGACTTTGGCATATTCATAAGCCACCCATTTATCCGTACCAACGGCATCCTTATGGCCTCTTTCAACCATAAAAGGTCTTGGGGCAATCAAGGCTGCCATTTCAGCATAGTTAAAAGTATTGGCCAGGTTCCATTCGGGGATTTCATATTCACCGGTAAAAGGATAGCTGTTATATGCTTCATGACCTGTACTGGCTACTTTACGCACCCATTCATTAAAATCACCCGAACAGATAGAAAGTGCATATCCTTCAACAAGAGCAGGAACCCGCATGGCTGTTTTACCGCCATATGAAAGCCCGTAAAAACCAATTCTTTCAGCATCGACAAAACTTTGCTGGCCCAACCAATCTACTATTCTCTGATGCTGCCCAGTAATGATGGAGTAAAGCGATAAACCCAAAGGATTGGCTTTTCTTTGCAGTTCCCTAAAATTATCCTTTCCCCAATAAAGGTTATGGGGTGCAAAAACCACATATCCCCTATCCGCCAAATCTGAAGCAAAACCTTTGTAGGGTTTATAAGCCCTTTCATTTTTATCCTTGGTCAATACATCTTTAGGTAAACCTTCCAATCCGTGCTGGGTAACTACAGCAGGCAAAGGCACTGAAGGATCTATCCCTTTTGGAACGAGCAAAATACCCCAGGCAAAAACGCCATCCCACACATCCAATTTAACTTCGTAAGCCGTCCATAAGTCTGTTTCTGCATAAAATCTCACCATCGTATTGTTTGGCACATTTGGGTCGGGCAGCTTCCCTAATACTTCCCACAGCCTAGCTCTATGCGCTGATTTTATGGCTTTCAAGTCTTCAGTATTGGTATCAAAGGTCTGCCAAAAGTTATTGTCGCGGATGGTTTCTGTTGCAGGGATAAGTTGCTGCATATGGCTTTCCATATCTCTAACCGCTCTTCGCTGCCTGTCATCAGCATCAGGCCAATGGATGGGTAAACGCTTGGATAATAAAGAAGTGCCATTTTCCTTTAATCCAGGAACCACTCCCAAATCATCCATAAAGGCTTCCAGTGCTTCATTTGATTGATTGTTTTTGGAAAGCGAACTTGTTCCATCGTAAAAACCAAGGTGGCTCTTTCCTTCAGGTAGCATTCCTTCTGCCCGCTCCCATTCTGCCTTCACAGTAGAGAGTATAGGGACTTTTAATTCACCAGGAGCAGCTCCACCTCTACCATCTGATGGAGCAGGAGGTCCAGAAGATTCTGGGTACAGTGAATAATCAATGATTAATTTTTGAGGCCAAGACATGACCGCCAACTCAGCATCTCCAAACTTCTTTAACAGGCCAAAAATATTTCTATAAATAGGTTCATTCCAAAGTTTTTCCCTTTGATCAAAATAACCACTTACAAGCGAAGTAGAAATCCTGGAATCCAAGGCCGCAGCATAAAGGGTCAACAAGCCCCCCTCACCATGTCCAGCCACACCTATTTTCAAGGGTTTACGTGTGCTTTCATTTCTTGCTTCAAACCAATCAATGGCTGCCAATATTTTCTGCAGTTCGTATCCAATCACATGTCTTCCTAGGATAAATCCTTGTCGGTAAATCCACTCTCGATGGGTTTGGTTGGTATATTTCTTATGAATAGGACTGCCTGAAAAGGTATCGTCCCGGCCAAGCAATACAGGAACCAATACTTCTACACCACTACTGGCCAATTGCCCAGCGCTACCAAAGCCCGGACTATCCTCACTCATCATGCCTGCAGCCACTTCAGGAATTATGGCAGCATCTGGAACATAAACCACCCTGGCTTTTATTTCACCTTTAGGCCTTATCAATAAACCTTCAGCAAAGAAATCACCATACTCATCATCAAATACCTTCCACTTTACAGCACTGATGGTATAATTTTCATTTTCAGAGGTATAAGGTTCAAGCTCCTCACTACCCAGATAACTCATAAAGGGAGCGGCTCTTATATCTATTAAACCTAATATCTGCTGCAACTCTTTTCTTTGGTAAGAAATTGAGGTATTAAAAGCAGAAGGACTGGAAAAATCTCTCTGCCAAAAACCACCTCTATTCGCTTTGAAATGCAAAAGGGATTCATCCAAAAACCCAGCTATGCCCTTCATGATATTATTGGGTAAATCAAATTCTTCCTCCAACAGAGTTGCCTGAAAGGGCAATTTCATATCAGATTGGGCCACACTTTTCTCGTAGACCACTGCCATTAAAACTAAAATAGCAATCCAAATCCTACTCCTTAAAAAGCAAATCACATGCATCATTTTACTTGAGTTTTTGAGCCAATAAGTCTATTCTGCTATTTTATTCCCATACCCACCAACAGACTGAACCGGTAGAAAAGAGGAATCATTAGGCGTCACACCCGTAATCATACAACCTGAAACCTTACAATCAGAAACATTTTCCAAAAAGAGGCCGACCTTTTCACAGCTCAATAGGCTGCAATTCCCAATATTTATACGCCTTGAATCGCGAACAACCATTCCCGGGCTGTCCTTAGAGCCATATACCTGCATACCTGTAAAGGTGCAATCTTCACAGTTCGTTACCAATAATCGGTTTGATGGTAGGATTCCGGAAGGATAATTGGCATTGGCATCAAATAAATTTGATCCAACCACTACATTGCTACAACCCTCCATCAATAAGCCGTAATCATAGCCTTGCCAAATAGTATTTCCAGTGATAACCACCCCTCTGCAATATTGTAAATCGATATTTACCATCACATCACTAAGGACATTTCCTGTTATGGTAACATTTCCCCAACGCTCTTTCTTACTGCCTGTCACCAATTTATTATTTCCTATAATCCTGATATTTGCAGCATTGGGTGCATTCCGGTTATGCTGAATAGTACAGCCGGTAATCGCTACCTCTGCTGTACCTACTTCACTATCTGCACAATCGATCAGTACATTTGCAGTGGGGGCCTTGTCTTTGCCCATATTGCTTTCAATATCACAACCCGTAATGTGAATATTTCTAATATTGCCCCCTCTGGTTACAATTCCACCTTCAAGATTATAACTAATATGACTACCCGTAATATTCGATTGGTGCAAATTGACACCATCATAAAATACCCCAATGCCATGGTTTTCATATAGATGACAATCAGAAATGATTAAGTTCCTATTGTTCTCCCTCAAGTGAATGGCATGGAGGGTATTTCTTACCTGAACCCTGCTGATGGTTAATTGCATGGTACCCAATGCTTCAATTCCTACCGCTTTTTCATGTTGACCTTCTATGGACAAGCCTTCGACAACAGGCATCCGTTCATTGGACCAAACCGCTTTTTCAAATTGATCTGGATCAGCGGACCCAAAATGGGTGCCTGCAATTCTAAATGCTGGACCGGCGCCAGCCATAATTATCTGCGCATCACCATCTCCTTTGATGCTGGCATACCCCCTTTTTGCTAGATCTATTAAAATCGTCTTAGAAATTTTGTATTGACCCTTGGGGAAAAACAAGCGGTTACCTGTACTAGCAACAGCTTTTTGAATGGCTTCTGTATCATTCGTTTTCCCATCTCCTTTGGCCCCAAAATTCTTCACATTGCTTTCCTCTCTATTAAATTCAGAAGAGGTATCAGCCATCGATTTGCCAAACAATTGATGCGCTCCTCCCATTGAGGCCAGCGAAGCTGCTGCAATTGCTAAAAATTTTCTTCTTTTACCGGATTTTATCATCTTAATAACGTATGGGTTTACATTTATTTAACTTCCATCAAGTAAGCAAAAAGATCACTTACCTCTTCATTAGTAAGTTTTTCCAAGATTCGCTCTGGCATATAGGTCGATTGCTGTACTTCCATATCAGCGATCCTTTCCTGAGATAAAACGGTAGATTTTCCACCTAACGGAGGATCAATGGTAATCGTCCCCCCACGTTGGGTTTTAAGCCTACCTTCGAGGATACGGCCATCAGTGGTCACAATCCGTTGCACTTCATAACCTTCCCTGATATCGGCATTTGGATCCACAATATGCAATAATAGGTAATCAGGGGTGGATCGATCATAACCTGTGAGCTCCGGCCCGGAAACCCCTCCTTCGCCGTTCAATTGGTGGCAAGAACCACAATTGCTCAAAAAGAGTGTCCGACCTTTCTTTACATTCTGCTCTCCTGAACCAATTAACTTTCCGTAGGCATTGATCCTTTTTGTCTTTTCTTCCGAAGTCAATAATTTAGAATTGGGCCATATTCTGTCCGCTTTTTCATCTATTTGCTCGTCCTGAAGCAGTCTGAACCGCCTTGCAAAATGATATTCAACATCATCCGGACTTATGGTTTTGGTCTGTTCTACCTCATTGAAAAAGTCCATTGCCCATTCCTTTCTACTTGCGAACAAAGAAATGGCTGCTTCTCTTATATAGGCATTGTCCCTAAATCCAGGGTAAGCCTTTGCCAATTGTTCACCAATTTCCTTTTGGTTGTAGGATTGCAATGCATGAAGAGCAGCTTGTTTAATAACGGGCGAAGACTGACCATTTTTAACCAGATTCAATAAGTCAGGAACCACTTCATCCTGATTGATCTCTCCCAAAACCTGAATATAGGATAACCTTAGACCGATTTCCGCATCTGGGTCTGAGATGATCTTCAAAGCTTCTGCCAAGGCTTTTTCTTCCCTGCGCCTTAGGGCTAGGGTCAGTGGAGAGTCGCCCAATTCCTTATTGTTCTTCTCTATAATTTTTAGCAAATTATCAGGGAGTGTTACCATCTCTCTTCCCAATAAACCTTCCTGCAGCCCTTCAATTAATATTTTAACATGTTTTGTCGTAGGCGCCTGTTCCAATAATTTGGTGGACATATTTAAGTTTTCCTTGCCACCTTCCATGATATACCGTTGCATTAAACGGCCAAGCAATACTTTTTCCATAATAGGATGTTCCCATATTTGCTTAGGCGCCAACATGGCTAAAACCCCTTCTCTATCTGTAGTGGCTTTCTCTTCCAGAGCCCACCACATCAAAAGCGGAATATCTGGATCTTCGCTATCTTCATGGTTATTTAGCAAGTTCTCCAAAAGAGAAAATGTTTGAGCAGAAGGCAGTCGTTTTGCCGAAGCTGCAAGTTGAGACCTCACCTCAGGATGGGTCTCTTTGGCTGCAAGTTTTTGAAGTTCCTGCAGCATTGCAGGGCTAACTGTTTGCTTGTCACCCAGCAGCCTTACCGTCCACATCCTTACAAAAGGATCTTTGTGATTTAGTCCTATTTCTCCCATTTCATCATTCAATCCTGCAGTAAGATTTATGGCCCAAAGTGCTTCCAATGCTTCTTGGCCATTTCCAGTCTGTAGCAATTGAACCAGGAGAGGAAGAGTTCTTGGGTCTTTTCGGTCTCCAAACTGCCTCAGTGCTTCCTGACGAAACCATTTGTTTTTATTGGAAAGTAACTGCACCAATTCCTCGTTGGAATCGGTACTTATATCAAAGGGTTGAATGTGCTTGTCTCCGGTTTTGGGACCCAATCGGTAGATTCTTCCGCTTGTTTTGTGCCAGGTATCTCTTGGATCCACATGAGACAAACGACTGTCATACCAGTCTGCGATGTAAATGGCGCCATCAGGCCCTAACTTTATATCAACCGGTCGAAACCATTTGTCAGTGGTGGATAAAACGATCTCCTTGTCAACGTTTTCAAAAGAGGAGCCCTTCTCTGTAAAGGCTGTCAGCTGAATAAAATTATGAAGGGGATTGATCGCAAACATCAGGTCATTGTAATGGGCTGGCAAGGCAGCACCTTCATATTTGATCAAAGAATGGGTAAACCTTTTTTTCTCACCTTCCAAAGGCATATTGGGAAGATAACCAAAAGCATAGGGGTTAGTAAGCGGTCCATGCTTGCCCCAGCTTTTTATATAATAGGCTCCTTGTTTGTAATAAGGACCTCTGTCGTATCCATTGGTACCTGAAAACACCCTGCCTTTACGATCGAACTCCACGTTAAAGGCATTGTTCCCTCCTCCTTCAGAAAAAAGCTCAAAGACATTGGTCTCAGGATGGTACCGCCAGATGGCTTGGCCAAGAAAGGCCACGTTCTTGGAAACTTTAGAATTAATATTGGCGGTTGTCGTACTCCCTTGGGCACCATACAGCCAGCCATCCGGACCCCAGCGCAGGCTATTGGCAACAGCATGGGTATCTTCCAAACCAAATCCTTCCAAATGAACTTCAGGATCGCCTTCGGGTAATCCATCTTCATTCTCATCAGCATAGGCCAATAAAAAAGGAGGACTTAACACCCAAATTTTCTTCCTGCCTAGGGCTACGCCAGTAGTAATATTCAACCCGCTAATGGCATCTGTGCTTTTATCATATTTACCATCTCCATCAGTATCTTCAAAAAAAGTAATCCTATCCGCTCCTTTGGCTCCTGCAGGCGGGGGATCCAATTTTTTATCGAACTTCACACGGGTATGGTTGTCAATGGCCGTAATTTTCAAACCTTTTGGATAAGGATATTGCTGGTATTGCACCACCCACATTCTTCCCTTGTGATCAAAACTCACCTGTATGGGCTGCGCAATTTCAGGTTCTGAAAGCACCAACTCCAAAGACAAATCGTTTGGGATGGTAAAATCCTTTAGCACATCTTCTGGAGCAGTAGGGGTTGCCAGACTGTCGGTAAGTACACCTCTGCCCTTGTAATTTTCCATGAAATTGGCCACATCTTCATTGGCTGCAAGGTCTTTTATTCCTAATTCAGACTCTTTCTTACAGCCGAAAATGAGCAGGGGCAGTAAAAACCAAACTGAAATCCTAAATTTTTTTATTGACATAGTAAATTAAGATTGTGCCACATGGGCCAATAGACCTGAATGTGCTATTATCTTTGTTAGATTGAAATGAAACCTAAATAAACAGCATTTAAATTAATCATATTCAGACAAAAGACCTAAAATAGAACCTTTTAGATGAATATGGAGCATCCTAAATTTGATAAACGGTATGAACTAAAATCTTAGCCAAAAATTCAAATCCTTACGCAGCTTTTTATGCCAGGGAAAGATTATTATTCCATGGGTTTATGCCGATAAAGAAGAAAGCTTGGGTTGACAACCCATAAGATAAAAAAAGACCCATTTTATTTGGGTTTTCCTGACTTACCTTACCATAAGATTGCATCTACTCCTACCTATCAATTGGAATTTGAAATTCGATTACAATCAGCTACTTTAAAAAATTGGAAGAATCCTGTTCAACCCACTCCGGGGTTGAGGAATTGATGGAATATTGTTCGGGCCACGGGTTTTCACCCGTGGTTATTGTTATTGAAGCCCTATAGGCTTCTTTGGATTTCTAAAAATATACCAGGTGAGAGAACTAATTCAATGATATCAATCAATTTACAAACCTCAGGTCTGAAGGACCTGAACAATAATAACCGTGGGTGCCAACTCACGGGCAGGAGAAACTATCTTTCTCACAACCCTGCAGGGGTTGAACCATACTCAGGGTAATTTTAAAAACCTCAGGAAGAAGCATTTTCCGAAGCAAACACTATTCTGGTCCATGCTTTGGTGGGAAAGGTACCAAATGCACGGTAAAGAAGGTATCCAAAAAGCACTACAAGACTTACAGCTGCGTCCTCCGGTAAGTGAGAACGATTGGTTAGAATTTTTTAATGAAGGCAGCAGATAAACAATAGACATTTACCAGACAAGATTTGGTTTATTATTGCAGCATTATTTGGTTACTTTATTTCCATTGCTATTTTTCATTCAAACAATTGGAGTAAAGCCTTTCATTGACAGATGGTTAACCTAAATAAAAGTTTTCAATGAAAAATTAGCTTGCTCACTCAGCCTAAAACTACCGTATATTCTTAAAAAGAGATAATTTTTAATTTTTTTTTGATATTTTTAACAAAATAGTTGTAACTATCATTTTTTTTTTTTCAATTTAACTGCCATTAAATCAATGTTTTACTTAAAGGCAATAAGATCATGAAGAGATGGATTAAAAATTCAAAAAAAGGAATGGCAGTCTTAGGGGCTGTAGCCTTTATGCTGGTAGCTGGCTGGCAGTTTGGTGTTAGTGGTACGGAAGCGGTATTTTCGGAGACGGAAGTGGCTTTGGAGAATGCGATTGAGGGGAGTGGAAGTGGGCAATGGGTTTGTTGTGGTACAAGTTATGAATCATAATTGTACAGATATGAGAGGAGACGCTTGCCATAATTACAAAAGAGTAAATGATGTATATACCTGTACGTAAAATGAGCAAAAATAACTGTGCAATTGAAAGTATCGGTTGTAAAAACCGATACTTTCTTTTCTGGTCAAGATTTAATCTTATTGCAGGAAATCTATTCTTTATTTGGGCGATTTTATTTTGTGCATGCAGCTCCGATAAAGATAATCCGAATGAGAAGACATTCACCTGGAACTCCATCTCTTCTCTCGAAAAGAAGCTTATAGGAAAAAAGTTTATACTTGAGGAATTCAAAATTCCCAAAAGGCTTCTTTACAAGAATGACAAATTAATAATCAATGAATCAGCTCCTGGAGACACTTTTGTACACGTTTTGGATGGAAGCAGTCTGCAATACCTTTACTCAACTGGTGCGGTAGGCTACGGTCCCGGGGAAATGCCTAGCCCCTGGACCATTGAGAGTGGATTTGATCCGGACACCTTTTGGGTTTATAGTCTGGAAGGAAAGGTTTTTTCGGAATATGGGCTTGAAAATGTAAATGATTCCAGAGCCCTAACCCAGGTGAAACAAAAAGAGGATTTTTACCTGGCTATGGGTATTACCTGGGCTTCGGACAGTACGTTTATGACTTTTCTGGTTCGTGGGGAGGACAAGTTTGTAGAATTCAATACTGATGGAACTCGGCTTAAGGGCTATGGCAAGTGGAAAGGTTTGGTTCCGGGCGATTTTGAAGACCATGTCATTGCAGATCTCCATCAGGGGAAATTAATGGGAGATCCTAAAGCCGGAAAATTTATCAAAGCCAGCATTTTCAGAGACCATTTAGAAATTTTGGATAAGGAAAGTGGGGAGATCATTGAAATAAATGGTCCCGAAAATGCTATACCGGAATTCGAGGCAGTAGACGCAGGAGCTGTCGTTACTTCGGAGCATCCTTTGGCTTATATGGATGCATCTTTAGGAAAGTCATATATTTTTGGCCTCTATTCAGGCAAGACTGACAGTGAAATAAGCGAGCAGGGAAGGGGGGAAACGGATCTGTTCGTCTTCGACTTTTCAGGAAATGTAAAAGCCTTTCTGAAGTTAGATACACCTATAAGCTCCTTTACGGTAGACGAAGAGACCCAACGAATCTTTGGAATAACCACAGATCGAGAACCAGGTGTGGTGGTTTTTGACTATAATCTTGATTACTAATAGCTGGAAGTTAAAAGATTTGAAAATAGAATAATTAATGAAAGGGTACCCTGTAATTAATACTTCACGTAGTATACCTATTTTCTAAATGGCACTCTTTCATGGATAAACAATTATACTCAATACCAAACCTTATCGAAATTTTTTGCCCCCATTCAAAAACCACCTAATATTCTTAAAAAACGATATTTGATAATTTTAACAAAATAATTGCAATTATCATTTTTTTTCCGATTTAACTACCATTAAATCAATGTTTTACTTTAAATCTAAAAAACCATGAAGAAATACCTTAAAAATTCTAAGAAATTAATGACGGCTTTTGGTGCAGTTGCTTTTATGCTGATGACTGGCTGGCAGTTTGGTGTTAGTGGTACTGAAGCACCGTTTTCGGAAAAGGAAGTGGCTTTGGAAAAGGCGATTGCGGGGAGTGGCTCTTGTAATCCTGCCTCTTCTTGGAAAATCAAATGGGAAAGTTGTAATGGAACTCCTCAAATACGTTGTAGGACTACTGGAGATCCTTGTTGTTATGCTAACTGGCAAGAACCATGTTGATTGTTTTTCTTTTAAAACCGAGAGTTTAACTCTCGGTTAATCCCAATTTCAATTATGAAACTAATTAGCCTAATTTTAATTTTTGGAGTCTCAATATTTATTTCTTGTAACTCAAAAAGCAAGAAACTTCAAAACAATACAGTATCACTTAAAGTCATATCCAACTTTGAAGAAGAAAAAGCATTACCATTTTCGGATATAGGTAATAGTATTCAAATTGTTAAGCTGGATTCGGAAATTACCATTGGAAAGATAGACCGAGTAATTACAGCTCATGATCATTATTACATTCTCGACTTAGATTATGCTTCAGGCCTTTTCAAATTTGATAAGCAAGGCAGCTTGAAAGGGAAATTATTATTTGACTTGGATCAGAAATTTGACTTTAATTCCATTACTGATTTTTATTATGATGGCAACCTTATCCTACATGATGGAAATAAAGGAATTAATTTTGTGCTTGACAAAGACTTAAACATAATTGAACAAAAGCGACTGCCATTTAAGGCAAATTCTTTAAGGAATTTTGAAAATAAACTATTAATTTTTAACAATTACCTTCAAAGAGATTGGAATTATGATCTTTTGGTAATCAATAAAAATGAATTGACTGTGGAAGCATCATATATTCCTGTGAACCCAGATGATTACGGATTTCATTACGATTCAAGATTTACATTTAATATGAATAATGAAGGGAATCAGGTTTATTTTTCTAAGGCATTCAATGATACTATTTATTCGATTGATAAGGATTTTCAATTATCCAGAATATTCACTATTGATTTCAAAGACAAAAAGGTAGATAAAAATTATCTACGCTCTGGAATTAATGCAATGGATCTACTTACGAGCATACGAAATGGTGACTTTTATTTTACAAAAGGTGAATTGCATTTTACCGCAGCTAATGAATTATTGATGAAAATCCTCAAAGATGGAAAGTACATGAACATGCTTATAAAGGAAAAAGAGTTAAACGGAGTTATTTTCCCTGTTTTTGTTGATAATTTTAAATCCAATTATTCCTTTTACGACATTGTGTATTCCGATCAAGAAAAATTAATTTTTGGTGCCTCGTCAGAAAATTTATTCAATAACGAGCAGGTAAATCCATCTTTTTTAAACACCTATAATATTCACCCAGATGACAATTTTATATTATTTATTGTCAACAAAGAAGCTAGCTAAAAATTTAAATGTAAGCCCCATCAGAGTGCACCACTATGAAGTAGATTGCATCTACCTCTGGGCTTGGTTCAATTTTTAACCGGTAAAAGTTTTTATAAAATAGCATTTTCAAAGCCTGATCACAATTTAACCCAAATGTTTAGCCATGGAAAAATGTAACATAATGGCGCTAACTTGAAAGATTTTGTCAGTATTGTTGCAGAAAAAATGCAACAATACCGCCAAAATCACATGTATCTTGTTTCATTGACCACGGGCTATACCCGTGGCTACAAAGATTTCACCCTTCCAGATACTATGGTTAATTACAAGCTATTTCATTATATTTTTTAGTTTTATTACATTTGTACTGATTAAAAGAAGGCTTCAGTCGATTCTTTGTACCGAAGTCTATCTAGTGCGGAGCTTAACGGCTCCGCTTTTTTGCCTTGCAAAAAGACCAAAAGAAGGCCTAGTCTCATCATTACCCGAAGCTTTACCTCGTCCAGACATATGCTCTGTCATATTCTTGTTCCTTCCTCCATATGGTAAACACCAATATTAGAAGCTTTCTCATGGCTGCAATTATCCCTTTTTTCTTAGCGTCAGGATTCTTCTCACAGACCCTTTGATAGAGGCTTTTGATAGAAACATTTGCTCTAGTGGCAGATAAAGCAGGCATATATAGCACCTGGCGAATTTTGTCGTTCCCTTTTTTACTTATTCTGGAATTCCCTTTAAAATTGCCTGATTCGTTGTGTGAGACATCCATACCTGCATAACTGACCAGTTGTCGTATGTTTTTAAACATCAGAAAACCGTTGGTCTCGCTGATAAGAATCACTGCTGTTTCCCACCCTATCCCAGGAATGGAGACCACTTTGAGGAGTTTTTCATTGAGTTTATCATCTTTGCCGATTAATGTTTTTATCTCAGCTCGAATTTCGTGGATTGCGTTTTCATAAAATTCAATCTGAGAGGATTTTATTTCCATGATACGTTTGTGCTTATCATGGGATAATTGCATTGCGTGGAGCTGGTTCTTGGCTCTGTTGATATCCTTCTTCAATGCCAACAGTTCCCTGCAAAGATCCCTGAGTTCTTTGTAACATCCAGACATCGGCGCCCAATATTCAACGGATCTTTCAATGCCATACATGGCAATAACCTTTGAATCTACCTTATCAGTCTTTGTTTTAATATTCAGGCTTTTAAAATAATTTTTCATTTTGTTGGCCAGAACTACTGAAACTAGCTGTTTTTGGCTGTAAAGAAAATGGGCCAGATTTTCATAATATACACCGGTGGCTTCCATTACAAAAATTACTTCTATTCCTTCGTTGTTGTTCTTTTTTGTCCAAGTAAGCAGTTCATTAAAGCCTTTCTCGGTATTTACAAAGCTTCTGGTGGCAATAATTTTGTTTTTACCATCATCAAACCTTTTTTTGAAACAGCCATGAAATGACCCCATGGAGACATCGATACCGATAACTGATTTAATCATTTTTTTTACTTTTATTAGGGATATCTTCTTTTGCCTTTCCTCGTGTTTTATGCGGGATACAAACGGATTTGATTGTTCCCTAGATACTTATCCAGACTATCAAGAAGAAAAGAAACAGGTGCAATATCTGAAAGACGATATACTATAAAGTTATCTAGGGCTCTTTGCTATTCCTGTCTCTCCCATTGGTTATAAACTTATTTTAGTACAAATATTCCTTTTTTTGGTCATTTATGAATTGGGTCTAAACATACGAGGGCTCGCTGCTATTTCTGTCTCTCCTATTGG
>Ga0222654_1000940_pt1 | contig 13883 bp, 9 predicted proteins | sample AntAcemetagen421_FD_179805 | JGI IMG/M metagenome (GOLD analysis project Ga0222654, IMG submission 179805) | Saline water microbial communities from Ace Lake, Antarctica - #421 | ecosystem: Environmental > Aquatic > Non-marine Saline and Alkaline > Saline | place: Antarctica: Ace Lake | collected... | reverse complement strand
GTGCTGAGATTCTGGCTTTAGAGCAAGAAAACGAAGGGTTGATTATGGACATTTTGAATTTGTGAGGTGATGAAAAACGAACTCATCCTATATCAACCTGATGAAGCAGCTGAACACATAGAAGTAAAGCTTGAAGATGATACCGTATGGCTAACCCAAGTGCAGATGGCAACCCTTTTTGGGCAAAGCAAACAAAATGTCAGTTTACACATAAACAACTGCTTTAAGGAAGGTGAATTGAAAAAATTAGCAACCGTCAAGGCATCCTTGACAGTTCAAATAGAGGGAAAAAGAAGCGTTAATCGAAAATTGGAATACTACAATCTAGATGTCATTATTTCAGTAGGTTACCGTGTAAAATCAAAACAAGGAACACAATTCCGTATTTGGGCGACCCACGTTTTACGCGACTATTTGCTAAAAGGTTATGCCATGAATCAGCGCATGGATAGAATTGAAAATAATTTTGAACAGCTTTCCAATGAGGTTAGTAAAATATCATTACAGCTAAAAACACAAGATTTGCCGAAGCAAGGTATTTTCTTTGACGGACAGGTATTTGATGCTTACGTTTTTGCAGCAGACCTCATTAAATCGGCTACGAAAGAGATTGTATTGATTGATAATTATGTAGATGAAAGCGTGCTAAACCTATTGACCAAACGGCAAAAAGGAACCCACGCCACCATCTATACCAAACAGATCAGTAAACAACTTAAGCTAGACCTTGATAAACACAACAGCCAATATCCACCTATCGAAATAAAGGTGCTCCATGCAAGCCACGACCGCTTTCTGATTATAGACCACAACACATTATACCACATAGGAGCTTCATTAAAAGACTTGGGCAAAAAATGGTTTGCTTTCTCTAAGATGGATCATCTAGCAAGCCTTGTTTTGAACCAATTAAAAGCCAATACATGAACCTGAAAGCAACAAAAACAACATTCCCTAAATATCCTGCTTACAAAGATTCGGGTGTAGAATGGATGGGGGAGGTTCCTGAGGGATGGAAGATCAAAAAGCTAAAGTTTCTCGGAAAAATTTATCCAGGACTAAACGGCAAAAAGGGAGATGATTTCAGTAAGGAGTATCATCCTGAAATGAAACCGTTTATTCCATTTACGAACATCTACAACAATTTCAAGATTGATGAAACCAAATACCAATTTGTAAAAGTGGCTGATTCAGAATTGCAGAATCGTGTCGAAAAATTTGATCTGCTGTTTTTAATGAGTAGTGAAACGATTGAGGACATTGGCAAATGCTCCTTATATGACGGGGAAGATTCTGAATTATATCTTAATTCCTTCTGTAAGGGTTTTCGTCTTACCTCTCTTCAAGTATATCCGTACTTTATCAATTACTTGTTAAAGGGAGAAGCCTACAGGAAGTATTTTTCAATTACAGGAAGAGGCTTTACAAGAATTAATATTAAACAGGAATATGTGAATGATTTGGTTATTCCGCTCCCAACTATCCTCGAACAAACCGTCATTGCCAATTTCTTAGACGACAAAACCGCCAAAATAGACCGTGTCATTGCCCAAAAACAACAGATGATTGCCTTGCTCAAAGAACGCAAGCAAATCATCATTCAAAATGCGGTAACGGGGCAATTGAAAATGGATAATGGACAATGGATAATGCGTCCCAAATCTGAAATGAAACACAGTGGTGTGGAATGGATTGGGGAGATACCGGAGGGTTGGGAGGTGAAGAGGTTGAAGTACGTTCTCAAAGAAAGGAACGAAAGGTCTGCCACGGGAGATGAGCCATTGTTGATGATGAGTCAAGTTCATGGCTTGGTCGTTCGATCCGAATTTCATGACAAAGCGGAGGTTGCCGCGTCCAGTGTGGGTAATAAATTAGTGCAACACGGGGACCTCGTTTTCAATAAGCTAAAGGCCCATTTGGGAGTGTTCTTTAAAAGCACGGTCGATTTTAAAGGTCTTGTTAGCCCAGACTATGCAGTCTACTATTCAAATGGACTAATTCAGGACGTAAAATATTTGGAATTGCTATTTAGACATCCCGTATATATCGGGCAGTTCATTATCCGAGCTACAGGAGTTGCGGAGGGATTGATTAGACTCTATACAGGTGATTTATTTGAAATTCCAATCCCAATTCCTCCAAAAGAGGAACAGGCAGAAACACTAGCTTTTATAGAAACGTACTCTTCACAAGTGGATCTGTTAATTGGATCTAATCAATCACAAATTGAAAAGCTGAAAGAATACAAAGCCACGCTGATAGACAGTGCGGTAACGGGGAAAATAAAGGTTAGTTGATAATTGATAATGGATAATTGACAATTGATAATGAAGGAAAATGTGATTCATATAAAGTCTTATGCTTTTGCGCTTCGGGTGGTGAAGTTGTATAAATACCTGAGTGCGGAGAAAAAAGAGTATGTGCTTTCCAAGCAGTTGTTAAGAAGTGGTACTGCCATAGGGGCTTTGGTGAAAGAGTCTGAGCATGCCCAATCCAAAGCTGATTTTATCAATAAAATGAATGTGGCACTTAAAGAAGCAAACGAAACGGTCTATTGGCTCGAACTATTAAAAGACAGTGCTTATATTGATGAACTAGCATTTTCTTCTATTCATAAAGACGCCATAGAGTTGCTGAAATTACTCATAAGCATTGTCAAATCCAGTAAGCAAAAACTATGATTATTATCCATTGTCCATTCTCAATTTTCAATTGTCAGTAAACCATTGAAAGAGCAAGTTTTCATATCGAGCGTACAAAAAGAGTTTGCTGAGGAGCGGCAGGCTCTAGCTGCGTATATTCGAGAAGATGAATTACTAAAGTTGTTTTTTGCGCCTTACTTATTTGAGGAAGTTGCGGCTACTGGGCATTCGCCAGGAACAGTTTATTTGGAAGAAGTAAAGAACAGTGCCATTTATCTAGGTTTACTAGGTGCCGATTACGGCTATGAAGACACAGCTGGTATTTCGCCCACTGAAAGGGAGTTTGATGCTGCGCAAAAAAACGCCACAGTTTGTTGGATATTTATAAAAGGCAACAGTGCGTTTAAATGTCACCCTAAAGAAACGGCTTTTATTGAAAAAGTAGGCACGAGAGTATCCAGAAAACGTTTTACTAATCTAGACGATTTAAAAACAGAGCTATACCGATCCTGCATCTTGTACTTAAAGCAAAGTGGCCAAATTACTTCCGACGAATTTGATAGTTCAATTAATGAAAAGGCAAAGCTTGGTGCTATTTCAGAAGAAGCCTTAACGGATTTTGTGCGTTCGGCTCGCTTAAAAAGAAATTTTCCCCTCAAAGAGACTGACTCTATAGTCAAGGTGCTAACCCATTTAAACCTATTTCGGCAAGGGCAGCTCACCAACAGTGCGCTATTGGTCTTTGGACAAAAACCTCAGTTCTACTTTCCATCAGCCACCATAAAATGTGCCCATTTTCATGGAATTGAAGTAGCTAAACCTATCCCTGATTATAAAGAGTTTGGTGGAACTGTATTTCAAATGGCTGATAATGCAGTAGATTTTGTACTCTCCAAAATCAGCTTGTCTACTGGCGACCGCCGTAATTCCAACCAAGTAGAAACCCTTTATGAAGTACCTCGGGCTGTAATTTCAGAAGGAATTATAAATGCCGTTGCCCACCGAGATTATTACAGTAAGGGCAGTATTCAGGTATCGGTTTTTAAAGACCGCATAGAAATTGAAAACCCTGGCTCACTACCCAAAGAGTTGGATATTTCACAATTAAGGGAACCTCACAGCTCTTATCCATACAACCCACTCTTGGCAAATTGTATGTTCTTAATAGGTGCTATTGAACGCTACGGAACAGGAATACCCGAAATGTATGCCTTAACAGCAGAAAGAGGACTCAAAGCGCCTGAATTTGAAGATAATAAAACATTTTCGGTGACCATTTGGCGACCATCAGCCGATACCGACCATGATACCGACCATGATACCGACCATGATACCGACCATGATGGTTTTTATATTGAAATACGAGATTTACCAAAAAGACTTTTGTGGATAATGGATGGTGAAATGAGTAGGAATCAATTGATGGCTAAACTTGAATTAAAACACAATCCCACCTTTCGTGCAAACTATCTTGATCCTGCTACAGAAAGTGGATGGGTAGAAATGACCATTCCAGATAAACCGAAAAGCAAAAAACAGCAGTACCGGTTAACACAAGCTGGAAGAATAGAAAAATCTAAAATAGCTCATGAATACTAGCCAAACCAACGAAGCCGCCCTTGAGGCAACCATCCAAAAAGCCCTAACAGGCAGCTGTTTAGAAGAGCTGGAACAAGGTATTAGCCCTTCGCAAACGGGGGCTATAGAGCCAAGCTTGTTGTACCGTTCTGGCAATGGCTTTTACATGGGTAATACCGACGATTTTAATGCCAAATACGCCCTGGACGAAGACCGCTTTTGGCACTTTTTAGAAGAAACCCAAAAAGAAGAACTCGAAAAACTACAACGCTCAGCTGATTGGAAGTTAAAAATACTGGAACGATATGACCGCATGGTCAAAAAATACGGCATCCTGCGTTTATTGCGCAAAGGTTTGGAGGTAGACGATGCTCACTTCACATTGCTGTATCAATTGCCTATGGCAAGTAGCAGCCAAACGGTAAAAGACAATTTTGCCAAAAATGAGTTTAGTGTTACCCGTCAAGTTCGCTATAACCTAGATAACACCCGTGAAGAAATAGACATGGTGGTATTTGTCAATGGTTTGGCCATTGCAACGCTGGAACTCAAAAACCAATGGACAGGACAAAATGCCAAAGTACATGGTATTCGCCAATACAAGAAAGACCGAGATATACGTCAGCCCTTACTCAATTTTGGTCGTGCCATTGTTCACTTTGCCGTAGATACTGATGAAGTGTACATGTGTACCAAGTTGGATGGAAGCAAGTCTTTTTTTCTTCCTTTCAATAAAGGGCATAACAACGGCAAAGGCAATCCACCCAATCCGTTTGGGCATAAATCGGCTTATCTCTGGGAGGAAGTTTTTACCCGAGAGAGTTTAGCCAACATCATTCAGCATTTTGTGCGTTTTGATGGCAAAGCCACAGATGCCTTAAGCAAGCGCACCTTATTTTTCCCGCGTTACCATCAAATGGATGTGGTGCGTAAAATACTCGATCATGCCTCTAAAAATGGCGTTGGTCATACCTATTTAATACAGCATTCTGCCGGTTCGGGCAAATCCAATTCCATTACTTGGGCAGGTTATCAATTGATAGAAACCTATCCCGAAAGAGAAGGGCTGCCTGGTTCAAAAGGCATTCAAAATCCCTTGTTTGATTCCGTGATCGTTGTAACCGACAGAAGATTGTTAGACAAACAGCTTCGGGAGAACATCAAGGAGTTTTCAGAAGTAAAAAATATTGTCGCCCCAGCTTTTTCATCCAAAGATTTAAAAGAGAGTTTGGAGCAAGGCAAAAAAATCATCATCACCACCATTCAAAAATTCCCATTCATTGTAGATGGCATTGCCGATTTGAGCGACAAACGATTTGCCGTTATCATTGATGAAGCGCACAGTTCGCAAAGCGGAACAGCAGCAGGAAAGATGAACCAAGCAATGGGCATGGGGCAAAATGAAGAAGAGGAAGAAGATGCTCAGGATAAAATATTAAAAGCCATGCAAGCCCGAAAAATGAAGGGCAATGCATCTTATCTGGCTTTCACCGCAACTCCAAAAAATGCAACCTTAGAACGCTTTGGCAGCAAACAGGAAGACGGTTCTTTCAAACCCTTCCATTTGTACTCCATGAAACAAGCCATTGAAGAAGGCTTTATTTTAGATGTATTAGCAAACTATACTACCTACAAAAGCTATTACGAAATTGAAAAGTCCATTCAGGACAATCCCCTTTTCGATACTAAAAAAGCACAGAAGAAATTGCGTGCTTATGTAGAGCGAGATAAACGCACCATTGCCACCAAAGCTGAAATTATGATGGAGCATTTTATCAGCAAAGTGTACAACACCAAAAAGCTGAAAGGAAAAGCCAAAGGCATGGTGGTCACTCAAAATATTGAGTCAGCTATTCGTTATTACCTTTCCATCAAACGCATTTTAGCAGACAAGGGAAATCCGTTTAAAATAGCTGTAGCATTTTCAGGAAAGAAAACTGTAGATGGTGCAGAATACACAGAAGGAGAGTTGAATGGTTTTGCCGAGAAAGATACCCGCGACAAATTTGATTCAGATGAATATCGTCTATTGGTAGTCGCCAACAAATACCTCACAGGATTTGACCAACCCAAGCTTTGCACCATGTATGTCGATAAGAAACTACAAGGCGTAATGGCTGTTCAGGCATTGAGCAGATTAAATCGTTCTGCTGATAAATTGGGTAAGAAAACCGAAGACTTGTTCATCTTAGATTTCTTCAATCAGGTAGATGACATCAAAACTTCTTTTGACCCTTTTTACACTTCTACTTCATTAAGTGGAGCAACAGACATAAATGTGCTACACGAATTGAAAGGCACTTTAGACGAAGCTGCTGTGTACGAATGGGCAGAAGTAGAATCGTTTGTAGAAAAATATTTTGAAGGCGTAGATGCCCAACAACTCAGTCCTATTATTGATACTGCTGCCAATCGTTTCAATCAGGAACTGGAATTAGAAGATGATGAAAAAGCCGACTTTAAAATAAAGGCGAAGCAGTTTGTGAAAATCTACGGTCAAATGGCTTCTATTATGCCTTATGAAGTGTTGGAATGGGAAAAACTCTTTTGGTTCTTGAAATTCCTTGTTCCAAAGTTGATTGTAAGGACCAAAGAAGATGAACTGATTGATGAATTGTTGGAATCGGTTGATTTATCAACTTATGGCTTAGAACGCACAACACTCAATCATGCCATTGGTCTAGATGACTCTTCTAGCGAATTAGATCCTCAGAACCCGAATCCAAGAGGTGCTCATGGTGGCGAAGAAGAAAAAGACCCACTAGATGAAATCATCAGAACATTTAATGAAAGATGGTTTCATGGTTGGGATGCCACACCGGAAGACCAACGGGTTAAATTTGTGACTTTGAGTAAGCACATTCAAGCACACCCGGACTATCAATCAAAAGTAGCCAACAACAAGGACACTCAGAACAGAGATTTGGCATTTAAGAAAATACTAGATGACGTCATGGGCCAACAAAGGAAGAAAGAGTTGGATTTGTATAAACTATACGCAAAAGACGATTCATTTTACCAAGCCTTTTTTGACACCATGAAACGAATGATAGATAATCCGAATTTAGGACAAACAAAATAATGAAACAGCCCACAGCATCCATACAATTACTCACCGTTGTATTATTGTTTTATGGTGTTCGTGAATGCTTCGCATTTGCCAAGTAGCTCAAAGCCAACAGCACGAGCCAAAACTTGTCAAAGAGTATGTCTGCCCCAACGCTGAAAAACGAAATGAAAATGAAAAACGGCATAATAACTAAGCATTCTGAAGGCTGGAACAGCCTAGTCTGAATGCAGTGTGTGTGCCCAGCATGGGCATCTGGTATCGAAGATATCAAACATTCCAAAGGGTGAAAACCTGTGCCGATTCCTTCGGTATCCCTTATGTGCGGGAATTTACGTCCCGAAGTATTAGCAAGTCGCAAAGCCTGTCCTGTTTTTACAGGGCTCGTTTGTTGTAAAGCATGGAGTGAAGTGTATTTGTTTTTATACCTGCAGTTTTTCCATTTTACTGAAGGAGTAATTCCTCCTCCCGGCACGATAGAGTGAACATGAGGGTGGAGCCAGAGTTGCTGCCCCCATAGCCTGTCCCGAAGCGAAGCGTATCGGGATATGCAGGATGGATACCATTCCTGTTTTGGCACCTAGGTATTTTGGGTCAGCAGCAAATCTTTGAATGGTAAGCCAAGAGGCAGCGAACAAAGCGGTGTATATTTCCTTGTCGTAATGTGGCAGCAATTCATTGAATGCATGCGGTAATGTGAAGACAATAGGATAGTAGGGAAGAGGGAGAAGTTCGCTTTCCCTGTCCAGTATCCCCGCCTGCGGCAGGCAGGCATTTTTCACGGTTGGTTACCTGGCACTTGGGGCAATGCCTGTTGCGACAAGAGTTAAAACTGAGCGTTTCTACGCCACAACTTTTGCAAACGCTCAGATGTCTCCCAAGGGCTTTGGTTCTACATATAGAAAGAGCTTTCAGGGTTTTTTTCACCTGTAAAGGTGGGTTAAATCGTTTCTGAAAGTCGGCACCATTGATGTATTGGAGCAGACATTGAGAGATGTAGGCGCTCAGAACGACATAGCGACTTTTATTGTTTTTGGATTCTCAGACGTGGATTTGGTAGCGGTCAAAATCAATATCCATGATTTTGAGTTTACAGACTTCACAGGCCGTTTCACTCTTTGTGGGCCTCATCCCTATAGATAAGAAAAGTTGGTACTGAATGGCTTATTTCAGCCAATTGCCAGTAAGAACGGGCCTATTGATGCGGGAGTAGTAGGGACCAAAGCTATTCTAAATGTTTTGATGGATTTTAGACAGCCAGATGTACTGTTTGAAATGGCCAATAAAAGAACATTTCCAGGCTGGGGTTACGGGGTAGATGCTTTACACGCCAATACCATTTTATATTCAGCAGATTTGCCAGGAGGCAGTTATCAGGTCATGCAAGATGCAGAACAATGCCAAACCAGAATTATGCAATAGAAATTCCATCTAACGCTTTATAGATTTACATCGGCTCATGGAAAAATAAAGACTGTTAAAATATTTTCAAGGCACCAGCCCCAACGGGGCGGAAATATCATAGCCACGGGTGCTAGCCCGTAGTAAGAAAATGAAAACAGAATTATTTTGGCGGTATTGATGCCTTCTTTTTAGCAACAATGCTGACGAAATCCCAATCCAATTTAGCAACTTAACGTTACTTTTCACAGGTCCTGGAATCCGGGTTAAAGGCATCTGGCCGGAGCTGTTTTTTGGACATAGGGGTGTTGGCAGAGAGGGACCTAACAGCTGAATCGGGCCATGGAAAAGGTTTCCAATAATTGTCTTTCAACGATTTACTTAGGGGAAAAATCCGAAAAGTTTGTATCTTGTTACGACATACTTATGCCACCATTTGCATGAGGGGGGGCGGATATAAGGTATAAGGAGCTACATGGACATCAAAGCAGTAGCACCACAGAGATTTATACACACGTAAGCAACCGGGAACTTAAAGAGGTCCGGAGCCCGATAGAAGACATGGATATAATAATATAAAAGGAGGTAAAACCACGTTAAGTCAACAATATATTACAATAAAACGCAGAAAAACTGCGCCAATAGGTGAGTTGGTGGCAACCCTAAAACGACAACTTAAACTTAGAATAACGAAAAAAAAATAATGCAACAGCTTGAAAAAATAGTGAATTACTACTTAACTACGGACACTAACTATGCTCTAATGATAACAGGAGAATGGGGAGTTGGTAAGACATATTATTTCAAAAATATACTGAGAAATCAAATTAAAGACACCCCAACATTTGAAGATAACTCGAAGAAATACAAACCTCTATTGGTTTCACTATTCGGACTAAAAAGTATAGAAGAAATACAGACAGAAATATTTCTCTCTCTTTATCCTATACTAAAAAACAAAACCGTAAAATTAGGTGCAAGTATTGGTAAATCTTTGATAAAGGGAATTATGCATCTCAAAAATTTAGGCGAATATTACGACTATGTTTCAGACGTGGAAGTAGACAAAGGAGATTGGGTTAAATTTAGTGAGCTGGTCATTTGCTTTGACGACTTAGAAAGATTAAGTGAAAACTTAAATATTGAAGAGTTTATTGGATATGTAAATAGTTTAGTTGAAAATGAGAATGTAAAGGTTTTAATCATTGCCAATGAAAACAAAATAGAACGACATAATTATTTTGCCCTAAAAGAGAAGGTAGTTGGTAATAGTATTGAATTTATTCCCGACATTAGTAAGTCGCTTGACAGTTTAATTGATATAAAATTTGGTGGTTTCAAGCATTATAAAGAATTTCTTTTTGAAAACAAAAATCTAATTTTAGAGACTTACACTAAAGATTCAAATAATCTAAGGATTCTTTCATTTGCCCTTGCATATTTCCAAAGAGTGTTTTCCGAAGTGGGTAATCAAATTTCATCCTATGAAATATTGAAGGATAAAAAAGAAGAAATACTACTTTCCCTACTCAAATTCTCTTTGACAATTTCCATAGAGTATAGAGAAGGTAGAATTACTTATAAGAAAAAAGATGAACTTTATGTAGGCGAATTTGACAGGTCTAGTTTTTCTTTAGATAATGTGCAATTCGGAAATGCTAATAAAGAAAAAAAGGAAGAAGATAAAAATTATCGTGAAAAGTTCATTGAGAAGTATTATCCTGACAAGTCATTTACATTTTTCACCTCCGTTTTTAATTTCATAACGGGTGGTTCGGTTTTTCAATTTGAAGAACTTATTACTGAACTAAAGAAACTTTATCACATACAAGAAAACATAATACCTACACATTACGAAGTATTCAATCGATTGGGTTATCAACAAGTTTTTTCACTTACAGATAAAGAGTATAAAGAGCTTACAAGACAAATGCTTAAATACTCCGACAGCGGTTTATATGACATTACTAACTACCTTACTGTGTTTTACTTTTCTGCTAGGTTTAGTAATCCTTTGAACTTTAACCTTGACAAGTTAGAGGAAAGAATTATTGCTGGTATGAAAAAGGGGAAATCAAATTATAAATTTCAGCATTCTCTTGACTTCTATTTGAGTGTTGATGCTAACTCTGAACACAAAGAACGACTGCTAAGAATTAGAAAGGTTGCTTTAGAAATAAACAATGAAATTGATTTGGTTTCTAAACAAGTTGACTCTAACCGATTAGAAGATAGTTGTTACAAAAACTTCCAGGAGTTTTATGAAGAAGTGTTAAAACACGACAGTCAATATTCCCATGTGCCAATTTTAAAAAATTTTAATGCAAACAAATTCTATCAATTCTTTTTGAAAAGTAACGGTGACACAAAATGGCAAATAGTTCGCTTTTGGAGTAGTAGGTATCGAGACTACCCATATTCAGAACTGAAACAAGAAATTAATTTTTTAGAAACATTGAAAAATAAACTTATAAAAAAGTTAAATGGACTACCAAAGAGTGGAGTGATTAATTTTATATTTAACGAACACGTCAGGACATTGCAAATATCTATTGACAGATTAAATCGAACAATATAATGAAGGACAGAAGGGCAGCCACCAACAGAACCTACCCAAAAGGCGGAGTTTCGTGTTTCAAAGATAGTTTTTTGGTTAATGGAAGTTTAGTTTTTCAAATTAAGTTTTGTGGTAAAAGTCCCGCCCTTTGGGGAGCCGCAAACCGTTATGTGTAATGCTATGACCGCCCTTACGAACAATCAACTCAACGACAAATGGACGAACTAAAAATACATTTTGAAAACTGTTACGGAATAAAAAAACTGCAATACACATTTGACTTTACAAAATCAAAAGTCCAAATTATTTATGCACCGAACGGAGCAATGAAATCGTCATTCGCAAAGACAATCGAAGACATTTCTTTAGAAAAAGTTTCAGAGGACAGAATATTTAAAGAAAGAGTAAATCACAGGTCTGTACTTGTGGACAACAGGAACATTCTTAAAGATGAAATATTTGTAATCAACAGGATGCAAGATGTTGACTTTAAGGAAGCATCAACAATTTTGGCTAATGAAACTCTTAAAACAGAGTATGACAGCATTAACATCAAGCTCAACGACACAAAAAAGGAATTTTTAAAAACTATTCAACCATACTTTGGACTGAAAGAAAATGTAATTGAACAAACGATAGAACAAGCATTCAAAACAGACATTTACAACTTTATAGAAAGTAGGGCAGCTGAAATCAACGAAATTGTAACGCTATTATATACAAACATAAGTTTCAATGAAATTTTTAATGACAAAGTATCTAAATTCCTAAAATAAAAATCATTTAATACAAAAATAAAAGAGTATATATCGGTTTATGACAAGTTAGTAAACGAAAATACCACCTTCTTTAAAAAAGGAGATTTTAATCATAACAATGCTGACAATGTAACAAAATCATTAAAGGACAATGGATTTTTCAAAGCCCAACACAAAGTCAAAATTAAAGGCGTAGAAATTGGGAATATTGATGAATTAGAAAATGTAATAAAAGTAGAAAAAGAGAGGGTTTTAAATGACCCAGAATTAACTTCAAGATTCAATGAAATTGACAAAGTACTTAATGGAAATAACGAATTGCGCAATTTCAGGCGTTACGTTGAAGAACACCAAGAAATTATAAAGGAGTTTATAGACTTGGATAATTTCAAAAAGAAGCTAATTCTTAATTACATAGCAATTCATAAAAGTGAATTTGATGTTTTTGTAAAGCTATATGCTGAGACGAAAACAAGACGAAATGAAATCACTATTGAAGCAAAAAAGGAACAAAATGAATGGGTAAAAGTTCTTGATATCTTTACAAATAGGTTTACTGTTCCATTTAAAATAAAAATAAATAATCAAGATGATGTTATATTGAAAAATGAGCCTGCTTCTCTGATTTTTACCTACAACGACGGACTTTCAGTAAAAGACCTTGGCGGTGCCGAAATAAGCAAGAGTTTAAGCACAGGAGAACAACGGGTGTTTTACCTTTTAAACATCATATTTCAAATTGAAACAAGAAAAAAAATAGCTTGTGACCAGTTGTTTATAATTGACGACATCGCAGACTCGTTTGACTATAAAAATAAATATGCAATCATAGAATACTTAAAGGATATAGCTGATGACCCAAAATTTAAGATGATAATTCTTACCCATAATTTTGATTTCTATAAAACAATTAAGAAAAGACTGGAAAGTGTTAGCAATTGGGAAGGGAATTTGAAGGCTGTAAAATCAGCAACGGATGTTAGTCTTGTAGCTGGCGAAAAGCAAGATGTTTTTCCATTGCTTCGGAAAAACTTTGCAACTTGTGAAAAGTCTTTTATTTCTTGTATTCCATTTGTGAGAAATCTAATAGAATATACTATTGGAAATAAAAATACAAATTATCTGACTTTAACTTCATTATTGCATATCAAACCTATCAACACAACTGATAACATCAAGGCCAGCAAAGAACATACAACTGGAGAGGTTTTGGCAATATTTAATAGTGTTTTTTGTTTAACCGAAATATTGCCTGATAAAACAAAGAAGGTTTGCGATTTAGTCATTTCAACTGCAGACACAATAATCCAAACCAATGAAGCAGTATTAGACTTAAAGTCAAAACTTTGTTTGTCAATTGCAATAAGACACAAAGCAGAAGACTATATTATAAAAAAGGTAACAGACGCTAACTTTCATACTCACATTCAAACAAAAGAAACAGGTAAAATAATTGGACAATACAAAATAGAATTCCCTAACGACAAAAATGCAATAGAAATTTTTGAACGTGTAAATTTAATGACGGCTGAAAATTTACATTTGAATTCATTTATGTATGAACCACTAATGGATTTATCGGAGGACCATTTAAGAGCATTATATAATGACGTATCAGGACTGTAAAAACACTAACATATAACAGCACCTACAAGAAATTGGCGGTTCAGTGGTTAAACGAAGCTTTCCCGGAAAGGCGGGACAAGTCGTGCTTCGTATCAAGTTTCGTGGTAGAAGACAGTTTAGTGCTTCCCTGCCTGTATTCTAAGGGTTAAACAAGAGTATCCATCCGATAAACTACATCTTTTGGTATTGAAGATCTGTAGCTAAACTTGTGTCATGAAAAGACAAACAGAAGGCAACATGCGGAAGCTTTATCA
>Ga0222654_1000939_pt1 | contig 13885 bp, 15 predicted proteins | sample AntAcemetagen421_FD_179805 | JGI IMG/M metagenome (GOLD analysis project Ga0222654, IMG submission 179805) | Saline water microbial communities from Ace Lake, Antarctica - #421 | ecosystem: Environmental > Aquatic > Non-marine Saline and Alkaline > Saline | place: Antarctica: Ace Lake... | reverse complement strand
AGAACTTCTAATTGGGATTCAGTCAAGCCACGCTCTTCTGCTTGACTTAAGTAACTTAATATTTGATCATCACTCAGGTCATCTACTCTCATAGATTTCAAATCAATTCCCCCAAGTGATTGTGCTTGGGCAGTAGTTGAACTTACCAATAAAAAAAACGACAGCACTACAACTAATACTTGTGAGATTAGTCTAGAACAGTCCAGAAACTTTAACTGAAAATTCATAAATCGTAATAAAAAACTCATTCTTCAACTTCTAAAGAAGTCCTATTTAAACGCGTCAAATATAGCCCTTTTGTTTCAAAACACATTTGATTATGTTAATCAACCTTTTTTAAATGAGCCAAACTCATCTCGGCATGTATTTCAATTCCCAAACTGGTTATAGCCAAGAACGCTTTGTTCCCTTGGATATATCTAACAACGCCTTTTTGGCCTGAAAAAGGGCCTGATTCAACTTCAACATTACTGTCTAATTCAGGCCGACCATAGGACATCTCGGATTGTGGGAAATCATCTAGGAATGACCTAATGGCCAGTATTTCACTCTCTCTTATCACAGCTGGGAGCCCCAACCAAAAAACACTTGAAACAATACCATAGTCAGTCAAAATCTCAGTCCTGGCCGACTCATCTACTTTAGCAAAAAGGTAAGAAGTAAAGACAGGTTCTTTAACCTTCTTCTTCCTATCCGACCATTGCTTAACAACTGTCCTTGTCGGACAATAAACTTCAAAACCTTGACTTAAAAGTCTCTCCGCAGATTTTTTCTCGTTTCTGGGCTTGGTATAGAAAGCAGTCCAATATGTATTCAAACCATTACTCATGCCACAGTACTAAGTTTCTTTCATTATCAAATTGAAGAGATTGACACTCTTCTATTGAATAAATTAAGTATTGGACTTTCTTAGGTATTAGCTCTTCAACTTTTGCGATCAATTGAATAAGATAATGTCTATCAGGGTTACCTACAATAATCAAACTAATGACATCCGACTGCTTACCTAGCGCCAAGTCACCCGTTAAGTAAACTTTATTTAGGTCACCCAATTGTTCGATTACCCCGTCAATAATATCTTGAAGACCCGTATACTTCAATAAAATCTTTCTTATCTCTCCGAATAAGGGATATTCCTTATTCGCTTGAAACACCTTTTTATTACCAACTACATCCGATGATAGCATACCAGCCTCTTCGAATCGATTCAATTCAACCCGAACTGAATTTGTGCTTTCATCAAACTCATCTGCCAACCCTCTCAAATAGGCCTTCGAACTTGGGTTCAAGAACAACCTTAGTAAAAGCTTAACACGAGTTTTTGAAGAGATTAATGTTTCTAACATTTTATAGCTTCGCCCGGTCGGTCACATAAATGACTTAGCAGAACGAGTAACAAAATTACTCGTTTTTTATTAGTACAAAAAAAGTGACAGTAAAACCTCTTGTGAACTGATGCTGTAAAGCAGTTAATTAAAAATGGAGGCCTAGCGATTTATAAACCCTAAAACTGCACTAATAATGAGGCCCTGTTGTTTTTCATCCATCTCCGTATGAATTGGAAATGAGATCACTCTTGAACAAAGGTCTTCGGTATTGGCCATATCCCCTTCTTTATATCCGTAGTAACTATAAGCTTTTTGTAGGTGATTAGGAACCGGGTAATAAATCATTGAAGGTATCTGATTGTCGGCAAGAAACTTATTTAACGCCCGTCTTTTGGACGAATCTTTAAGTTTCACCGTATACTGGTGATAAACATGATTGGTATAATCAGCAGTTACGGGTGTTACTATTTCCTCATTTGAAGTAAAGGCTTCATTATACCTTTTTGCCACTAATTGGCGAGCTTCATTATATTGATCTAAATACTGGAGCTTAACTTTTAATATAGCAGCTTGGATACTATCCAATCTAGAGTTAACACCTATTGAATCATGGTAATATCTTTCGCTTTGTCCATGATTAACAATCATTCTTAGCTTCGTAGCCAAGTCATCATCGTTTGTCATAATAGCACCACCATCACCATAAGCACCTAAGTTCTTCGATGGAAAAAATGAAGTAGCCCCCGCATCACCAATGGTTCCTGCTTTGGCTTTTCTGCCATCTGAAAAAGTATAATCTGCTCCGATTGCTTGGGCAGTATCTTCGAAAACTTTCAAACTATTGTCCGCTGCAATCTCTATAATCGGTTCCATATGAGCACATTGACCATATAAATGAACTGGAGCTATTGCTACCGTTTTACTCGTTATTTTTGATTTGAGGTCTTCAATATCAATATTGAAAGTATCAGGATAGACTTCAACAAAAACTGGCTTCAAGCCCAAGAGTGCAATTACCTCAACTGTGGCTACATAGGTATATGAAGGAACAAGTACTTCTGCTCCTTTCGGAAAGTCGTAGGCCATCATAATTACCTGAAGCGCATCGGTACCGTTAGCACATGGAATTACATGCTTAACGTTGAGATAATCCTCTAATCCTTTCTGAAACTCTTTAACAGAAGGACCATTGATAAAGGTAGCTGAATCCAAAACTTTATCTATTTCGGTTTTAATTTCATCCTTAATACGATCGTATTGACTTACTAAGTCAACCATTTGAATTGATTTCATAACTATTTCTTAGAAAAAGGGTGAGAAGCCAAAGGGAATTTAGCTAATGGATGATATTCTCCTACTAAACCAATAGGAGTTGTATGTCTAATATTATGTACGATTTCAATAGCCTGACGAGTTTCTTGAATACCGTAGCCGTTTCCATTCAAGATTTCTTTATAAGAAGTGGTATGCAAATCTGTGAACCCTTCACTAAATTCTAACTCTTCACCTTCAACTGTGATAGACCTAAAGGTTCTTTGACCCTTTTTCTGAACCTCATCAGGCAAAAGATCTTCGTTAATGGACAAGAACCATCTTACGTTGGCACGCTCTAGTTCTAAAATACCTGATGCCCTATCATGAGTATGTACGTTCACTTCATTTGATTTTACAACACCAAAAATCCAAGATAACATGTCAAAAAAGTGCACTCCAATATTTGTAGCTATTCCTCCTGATTTTTCAACATCCCCTTTCCAAGAAGTATAATACCAATGCCCTCTTGAGGTTAAATAAGTAAGGTCTATATCATAGACTTTATCCTTAGGTCCATTCTTAATTTTTTCGCGTAATGCAATGATGCTTTCGTGAACTCTTAATTGTAAGATATTCCAAGTTCTTCTACCCGTTGATTGTTCAACCTTCTCTAAAGCATCAATATTCCATGGATTTAAAACCAATGGCTTTTCACAAATGGCATCTGCCCCTATTCTTAATGCAGTTCTTATATGTGCATCATGAAGGTAATTTGGCGTACAGATACTCACATAATCTAGATTTATGCCCTTATCATACCTTAACTTTTCTAAATGTCTATCAAATCGTTCAAACTCAACGAAGAAATCAGCAGAAGGAAAGTACGAGTCCATTACACCTACGCTATCAAATGTATCGTATGCAGCTAATAAATTGTTTTTAGTATCCCTTATTGCTCTTAAATGACGAGGTGCTATATATCCAGCAGCTCCTACTAGCGCGAAATTTTTCATGTATTTTTGGTTACTTGACCATTAGAAAGTGTGTATATTTCATTTGATTCTGGGCAATTGGCTGTACTGTTTTCATCAAAATTGAGCCTATGCCCAAATTCACTTATCCAACCGATTTGTCTTCCTGGGTTTCCAACAATAAGTGCATAGGGTAAAACCTCTTTTGTAACAACCGTTCCAGCACCAATGAACGCAAACTCCCCTATATCATGTCCGCAGACTATCGTTGCATTGGCACCTATTGATACACCACGTTTGACCCAAGTCTTACTGTACTGACCTCTACGGTTAACCGCGCTTCTAGGGTTAATAACATTTGTAAATACCATTGAAGGACCTAAGAAAACATCATCTTCACAAATCACTCCAGTGTAAATACTCACATTGTTCTGGACTTTGACATTATTCCCTAAAACTACCTCGGGACTAACAACCACGTTCTGACCAATGTTACAGTTTTTTCCCAGTGTACAGTTAGTCATGATGTGTGAGAAATGCCAAATCTTAGTGCCCTCCCCTATGTGACTGCCTTCATCGACTATCGCAGAATCATGTGCAAAATATCCCATATTAAACTTTATAAAATTCCTTAAACCAATTAACAAACTCTGTTACACCTTTCTTCAAAGGTGTACTAGGCTTGTAGTCAAAATCATTCATTAACTCTTTAACATCAGCATAGGTAGAAACAACATCTCCATCTTGCATGGGCATGAAAATCTTCTCTGCACTTTTGCCCAAACACTCTTCAATAATGGATATAAAATCCATCAGTTTTACAGGTTGATTATTACCAATATTATAGATTCGATAGGGTGCTTTGGATGAGCCTGGGTTTGGGTTTTGTCCATTCCAATCTGGATCACCCTCTGGAGCCACATCATTTACTCTCATCACTCCTTCAACAATATCATCTATATAGGTGAAGTCTCGTGACATTTTGCCATTGTTGAATACCTTGATTGGTTTATCATTTAAAATGGCGTCAGTGAAAAGGAAGTATGCCATATCTGGTCTTCCCCACGCACCGTAAACAGTAAAGAACCTAAGCCCAGTTGTTGGTAAGCCATACAAATGACTATATGTATGCGCCATCAGTTCGTTGCTTTTTTTACTAGCCGCGTAGAGGCTTACTGGGTGGTCTACATTATTGTCCAATGAAAACGGCATTGATTCATTCAACCCATAAACTGAGGAGCTACTGGCATAACTCAAGTGCTTTATCTTATGTTGCCTACAGGCTTCAAGGATATTTACAAACCCAACAATATTACTGCTAACATACGCTCGGGGATTTTCTATACTGTATCGAACCCCCGCCTGTGCTGCCAGATTTATAACATGTGTAAATTCCTGTTCTACAAACAGTTTATCAAGGTTCTCATTATCTTCAAGATTTAATTTAATGAACTGGTAATTTGAGTTTTTAGAACTTGGTACAAGCTTGTTGTATTCAATAGTATTTTCTGAGATACCACTATGACTAAGCCTGCCAAATTTCAAATCAGTACTATAGTAATTGTTGATAGAATCTAAACCTACAACAGCTTCATCTTTGGCCATAAGAGCCTCAACAAGATGAAAGCCGATAAATCCAGCTGCTCCAGTAACAAGTGTTTTTTTCATCTATAACCTAGCGTCTACCATCTCCCTTGGGAGAAATGATTTAACATCAAAAATAACTCCATTATTTTTTTGAACCTGAGAATAATCCAGCCCTTTAAACCCATCATGACTTACTGCCAGAATAACCGAATCATAATCATTCATATCAACACTTTCAATAATATCCAGCCCAAGCTCCTTCTTTACTTGAGTTGAATTTGCCCAAGGATCATAAATATCAACCTCCACTCCGTATTCCCTTAACTCTTCGTAAATATCAATTGCCCTAGTATTTCTTATATCTGGGCAATTCTCCTTAAAAGTTATTCCTAACATTAAACATCTACTGCCACTAATTTTTTTTCCTTTTTTAATGAGCAGCTTAATAACCTTGCCACCAATAAACTCTCCCATCGCGTCATTGACTTTTCTTCCTGAAGAAATGACAGCAGGATAATAGCCTAGCGATTCTGATTTTTGTTTTAGGTAGTATGGATCAACACCGATACAATGACCTCCAACAAGACCAGGCTTATATTTAAGAAAATTCCATTTGGTCCCTGCTGCCTCGATAACATCCGTTGTGTCAATGCCCATCCGATCAAACATCAATGCTAATTCATTTACAAATGAAATATTAATGTCTCTTTGGGCATTTTCTATTGCCTTCGAAGCTTCCGCTACCTTCATAGATGTTGCAAGAAAGGTTCCTGCAGTAATAATGCTTTTATAAAGATCATTCACCCTAATGGCAACTTCCGAATTAGAGCCCGAGGTCACTTTCATTATAGTTGTTAGAGTATTTATCTTATCTCCTGGATTAATTCGTTCTGGAGAATAACCACAGAAGAAGTCTTTATTGAACGTTAATTCAGAAGCTTTCTCCAATTCGGGCACGCAGTCCTCTTCCGTACACCCCGGATATACTGTAGACTCATAAATAACTAAATTATCTTTTTTCAAGATACTCCCAATCATTTTACTAGCTCCTAATAGTGGAGATAAGTCAGGGCGATTGTCTTTGTCGACAGGTGTTGGAACTGTTACGATATAGATATTGCAATCTGAAATTTCCGTTAAGTCAGCCGTATTATATAATCCAATTTCGGCATCCTTTCCTAAAAGGACTGATCTTAATTCTTTATCCTCAACTTCTAATGTATGATCATGCCCACTATTTAATTCCTTTATTCTTGGTTCGTTGATGTCAAAACCAACGACCTTATATTTTCCAGCAAAGGCCACTGCCAAAGGCAATCCAACGTAGCCTAATCCAATTATTGCAATTTTATCAGCCATTCAGGCAATATTTATTTTTTGTAAATCAATAAATTAATACAAATTAATCGTACCAATTTTGCAAAGCTAAAAGAAATAATAACCTATTTGTAAATGTCAGTTTGAAAGTCTTCATTAAAGTCCAAATAGTTTTAAACTCGCTGAAGATTACTTTATGAATCTCAAAATGTCAAGTCACTATTTCATTGACTCTCCCGGTGTTATTTCAACGCTGATAATCAAAGCTTTCCGATTCGGAAAGCAAGTCTATTGCATCACAATTTACTATAGTAAGTGCTAGAAATTCAACTGCATCCCTTAAAGTATTCAGGTTTCTCTTCCTTGATTATCCTGATGTTTCAATTTGCTTTTGCCAAACAGGTATAACACTAATCAATGCAGAGGCTTGAAATATTTAGTATTGATAATAAAAAATCTCGAAACAAGATTGATAAAAGGGATCAAGAAGTAAAATACAAATCAATTCAAAAGGATTGGTTTGAGAAAAAAAACTCGCTTCTTTACCCCATAAAGTTAAAAAAGGTTTGAGCATGGGGTCTAACTCGATGGCATTTTGATGCACTACATGATTATCAAGAATCGTATCTTACAATTTAATCAATTCCAAATGAAAAAAATTCTAGCCATCATAGGTGCAAGACCGCAATTCATAAAACACGCCCCCATCGAAATAGCTTTTAGAGGTCATTTTGATCTGCGAGCGCTTCACACTGGGCAACATTATGATCATAACATGAGTACAGTTTTCTTTGATGAATTCGGGCTCAATAAACCACACTATCAATTAGCAGTAGGTAGCTCAGGTCACGGAATCCAAACTGGTCAGATGATGGCAGAAATTGAGCCAATTTGTGAGGAGTTCGAACCCGATTATGTGATGGTTTATGGTGACACAAATTCTACATTGGCTGGGGCGCTGGTGGCTTCCAAACTCGGCATCAAAGTTATTCATGTAGAAGCCGGACTCAGGAGCTTTAACAGGGAGATGCCTGAAGAAATTAACAGAGTACTCACCGATCATATCTCTGATATCCTGATTGTTCCTAAAGAAGAGGCAATCAACAACCTTCAAAATGAAGGGATAATTAACAATGTATATCTCACTGGTGATATCATGAAGGATATGGTATTCCTTGCCAGGAAAAGAATGAAAGATAATTTTAAGGGTGAAAATTATTATTACGCTACCATACACAGGCCTTATAACACTGATACAAAAGGACGACTCCTATCGGTATTGGATGCTTTAAATGGGCTAACACATAGAGTTCTATTCCCAATGCACCCTAGAACTAAGAACTTTGCCATTAAAGAAGGGATTGACATTAAACAATTTGATAACATAGAGGTGACAGACCCAAAAGGATACTTTGACAATATTGAAGCGCTAGCAGGCTCGCAAGGACTTATCACAGATTCTGGCGGTATGCAGAAGGAGGCTTATATTCTCAAAAAGAAGTGCGTTACAATTAGAACTGAAACCGAGTGGGTAGAAACCACTAGCACTGGCTGGAACACCTTGCTATTTCATGATCTCTCCGATTTGCAGAAAAGCCTTTCTTCAGAATCTGGCGCACATGATCCAGAGCTATATGGTAGTGGCAATGCTGCTAAAGAAATACTAAATCACATTTTGGATTTTAACTAAGAATAAGAGATCGTTTGTTGATAAAACTGTTTTTTTTTGGAAAAATGTTCAGTTGTAAAAGCACTTGCACTTACTAGTGAATGTTTTTGTAAGATAGGTACGTAAAAAATACCTTGACACCGAGAATAAAGGCATAAAATCGAAAACGAACTTAGCCCTTTTTCAGTAAAAATTCTAAAAAGAGAGAAAGAGCGCTGCTATATTGAGCATGGTAAATTATCCTTTCTCCAGCCAAGAAGTTATTGTCACTTCTTTCGAAAAGGGATTTATCAATGTGCCATAGCTTAGACGAAAAAGCATCATGGTGTGAGTAAAAACTTTCTCACCATGAATGTTTACTTTGAAATTGAAATGAACCCAAGCATAATCACTCTTATTAAAAAAGAATTCCTTTCGGAATGGCGTCAACGCTACGCACTGAATGGCATAATTCTTTATTTGGCATCAACCATTTTTGTAGTGTATATGGCCTTCAAACTAAAGGCTGGTGCAATTGACGAGCCAACATGGAATGCCCTGTACTGGATTATCATACTCTTTACAGCTACCAATGCAGTAGCGAAAAGCTTTATTCAAGAATCCCAGGGGCGATTATTATATTATTATTCACTGGCCAAGGCTGAAGCTTTTATAATTTCAAAGACTATCTACTACTCGGTACTCATGATTTGCATGGCCCTCATTGGGCTCTTGTTCTACAGTTTAGTAATGGGTAGTCTCGTTAATGATTTACCAATGTTCCTATTGGTCATGTGTCTTGGGTCCGTAGGTTTGGCATCTGCTCTCACCATGGTTTCTGGAATTGCTTCTAAAGCACCAAATAGCAGCTCTCTAATGGCCATTTTGAGTTTTCCAGTAATAATTCCATTACTACTGATCATCATCAAAACATCTAAATCTGCTATGGATGGTTTAGATAGGGGCGTTTACCTGGATGATATGCTAATACTTCTGGCTATTAATGCTATCATCATTGCGGTATCTTATCTGCTATTCCCTTATCTTTGGCGCAGCTAAAGACCAATGGGTTGGGTATGGTATGCTAGAACTCGTTGATCATTAAAACAGACCATAAAGATTGAACATGAAGAAAGTCTGGTGGAAAGTACTAGCCGTACTCCTGATATTATATACAATCATTACTGGCCTCTTACTAGGTGTCCCAAGGTTGGCGATACTTAATGAGACCATTCGGAACCTCCATTTTCACGTTCCAATGTGGTTCGGAATGATCATAATGCTGACTGGTTCCGTTGTTTACTCTATCAAATATCTCCGCACTGGCAAACTTGATTTTGACACGAAGTCAGTTGAACTCGCCAAGACAGGAATCCTTTTCTGCATTTTGGGCCTATTGACGGGTATGCTTTGGGCCAAATTCACATGGTCGGAATGGTGGAGCGGAGACCCTAAACAGAATGCAGCGGCAATCTGCCTGTTGATTTACTTAGCTTATTTAGTTTTAAGAAACTCGCTACAAGACGAACAACAACGTGCACGAATCAGTAGTGTCTACAGCATATTCGCATATGCAGCCATGATCCCCTTATTGTTTATCCTTCCGAGAATGGCGGAAAGCTCTTTGCACCCAGGAAATGGTGGAAACCCTGCTTTAAACTTCTTTGATTCTGACGACCAATTGAAAATGGTTTTATACCCCGCAGTAATCGGCTGGACGCTGATGGGCGTTTGGCTAGCCGAATTAAGAGTTAGATACAGAAGAATTGAAAAAGCACTTGAAGAAAATTGAGATGAAGAAAATTATTTTTGCATTATTATTCATAGTGAGTGTCCCCTCTTTCTCACAAGTAAACTTAGATAAGATAAAAGCAGGTGAAAAGTATGAGATCACTGAAAATGATTATACCAACAAGAGTGTAGACATGGCGGACATGATGCGTGAAAATGGCAAAATCTATGTTGTTGTCGGTGTCATTGTAATCATCTTTTTAGGCATCACTTTCTATGCCGTTCGGTTAGATAGAAAGCTGTCTAAAATTGAAGGTGAGGTTTTTGGTGAAAAGGTTAATTCTTAGGCGTTTGTGTCTTACTTTTGCCCGTGAAACTAAAACGAGGAGATTATGAAAAAGTCAAGTCTAATTGGTATTGTAGTAATAGCTATAGCCATAGCCGTTATTGTCTCCACCTCAAGTAGCGCAAGCGCTTACGTCACCTTTGATGAAGCTTACATGTTGTCTGAAAATGGCAAACCTGAATCTATTCATGTTGTCGGTGAGCTGAAAAAAAACAGCAGAGGTGAAATTGTCGGTGTTCAGCCTAGTTCAGATCGGCTTACTGTCGAATTCATTTTGGTGGATGAGAACATGAAAGAGCAAACGGTTTTCTTAAACAGCCCAATGCCTTCAGACTTATTAAACTCTGAAAAGGTAGTTGTTATCGGAGGCTTTAGAAATGAACGCTTTATGGCAGATAAAGTACTTCTAAAATGTCCTTCGAAATACGAAGAAACTACTTTATAGAATAGAGGTGTAAGTTGAAAGGATGAAGGGGTTTAGGAATTTAAAAGTTTGGACAAAATCTCATCAACTAACCCTAGATGTGTACAAGTCTACCCGGAACTTCCCAAAGGAAGAGTTGTTTGGTTTAGTAAGTCAACTGCGTAGGGCCTCTGCCTCTATCCCAACCAACATTGCAGAAGGTTCAGGTAGAAAAAGTGAAAAAGAGTTTATACAGTTTTTAAGCATTGCTCTAGGTTCTGCGAATGAAGTAGATTATCTAATTGAGTTGTCAAAAGACCTTGGGTTTATTAGTCAAGAAACTTGGGCTCAGTTGGATCAAGAAATAAATGAGATACAATCAATGCTATTTGTATTGATAAGGAATAAATCCCTAAAACCTTAACCCTTTCCCCTTGGATCCTCAAACAATTAACCTCGGTATTGGAAACGCAGGACACATATTTGTCATCATTTCCTTTGTGGCTTCAATCTTGGCAACCTTCGCTTACGGCAAGGCTGCCTTAAACAACGAGATAGGAAAAGACCCATGGGTCAGTTTTGGACGGAAAGTGTTTATCGCACATGGCATTGCAGTAATAGCCACAGCGGTGATCCTCTTTTTGATTATCTACAATCATAATTTCGAGTATCATTATGCCTGGAGCCACTCTTCCGTAAACCTTGCTGCTCACTATATGATCGCGTGTTTCTGGGAGGGTCAAGAAGGTAGTTTCTTAATTTGGACACTCTGGAATGCTTTGTTGGGGTTTGTCTTAATAGGAACAAATAAGAAGTGGGAAGCACCAGTAATGACTGTGTTTGCACTAGTTCAGGTGTTCCTTACTTCAATGATTTTAGGAATCGTAATTGGTGATTTCAAGCTAGGAAGCTCTCCCTTTATACTATTAAGGGACGTGTTGAGCGATCCGAGGTTCCTGATCAACCCGAACTTTGTACCGACAGATGGCACCGGTTTAAACCCTCTGTTGCAGAACTATTGGATGGTGATTCACCCTCCAATGACCTTCCTAGGTTTCTCTTTGACATTAGTACCCTTCTCTTTCTGTATCGCTGGGCTTTGGAGAAAAGACTTTACGGACTGGATTAGGCCCGCCTTACCATGGACCATTTTCGGTGGGGTAATATTAGGGACAGCCATCATTATGGGGGCCTATTGGGCATACGAGACACTCAATTTTGGGGGTTATTGGAATTGGGATCCTGTAGAAAATGCCGTCTATGTACCTTGGCTGGTGTTGATTGCCAGTATGCATACCATGATCATTTTTAAGAAAAGTGAGACTGCATTGAAGACCTCAATTATCTTAGTAATCTCTACTTTCCTTCTAATACTCTACGCTACTTTCTTGACGAGAAGTGGGATTTTAGGTAACGCATCTGTTCACTCATTCACAGACCTCGGCCTTTCAGGACAGTTATTAGTCTACATGTTTGTTTTTATGATTGGTGCTATCGTGTTAGCTGCCATTCGATGGAAACATATACCTACCTCAGAAAAAGAAGCTTCCACCTACTCTCGTGAATTCTGGATTTTTATTGGGGCACTTACGCTCTGCTTAATGGCTTTCCAAGTCATTGTTCCAACCTCATTCCCAGTATTTAATGCAATAACTGAAGCTTTTGGCGGACTGTCTTCCTTGGCACAACCCGCAAATCAAATTGAATTCTATTCGAAATGGCAACTTTGGTTTGCCGTAGCCCTTGCGCTACTATCTGGTACAGGTCAGTTCTTCTACTGGAAGAAAATGGATAAGGATAAGTTGAAATCAGCTCTAGCAATACCAATCATAGTTGCACTGTTGCTATCTGCAGTCATATTCACAGTAGCTAAAATCTATAATCCTTCATACATCATCATCTTGGTTGCTGCCATCTATTCGATCGTCTCAAACTCCAAGATTCTTTTGGGTCTATTCAAATCTAAAAGCTACACGCTTACAGGAGGCTCTGTTGCGCATATTGGTATAGCTATGATGCTGCTTGGTATTATGTTTTCTGAAGGCTATTCAAGAGTATTGTCTGAGAACACAACCACCATCAGTCAGGATTTCACAGAAGAGCAAAACACCAATAATGTTGTTCTATTCTTAAATGATCCAAAGCCAATGGCTGGTTATCAGTTGCTTTATAAAAGTGAGGGGCTAAGCGCTCAGGGAATCCCTGGATATATTAAGAAGTCTTTCTTAGAAGAAACCAATGACCCTCATTACAAAATTGCCATTCAGCCTATTGTCCAAGAAGAGGTGCAATATGCAAGTGTAGGCGACACACTCTATTTTAGAACTCCAGAGAACACCTACCATGAAGTAGAATACACCTCCATGAGCTCTGGCAAAAAATTTACATTGTATCCAAGGGTACAGAAAAACGAGAGTATGGGCCAAAATGTAGTATCGCCAGATATTAGAAAGCAATGGAACCGTGATATCTATACTTTTGTAGCATTGAGCAATGACTTTGAAGAGGAGTTTACCGACTGGAGTGATAAAGAAATCCTAAAGATCGACTCTATCGGCAAACGTTTCTTTATTAACGATTATGTTGCAGTATATAATGGTCTCGAACGAATTCCTCGAGTAACTTTTGCTGACCTTAGCCCAAATGATGTGGCCGTTAGAGCCAACATTACCGTTTTTGCCGAGGATGGCATGCAGTATAAATTGCAGCCACTCTATGTGATTCAAAATGGCAACTTAGCAAGACCGATTATCATGAATCAAGAGATTGCTGCTAGGATCACGCTAGAAAGCATCAATCCAGATGATGGTTCGGTTGAGTTTGGTATACAGACAACTCAAAAAGACTGGATTATTCTCCAGGCGATTGAGAAGCCTCAGATCAATGTCCTTTGGATTGGAACGATCATCATGATCATCGGCTTTATTATCGCGACCAGAAGACGTTATGTGGAATTTGTCAAAATGCGCGACAAGGGCTTGGCATAAAAGCTATTTCCGTTCTATGCTAATTTGACTAATTTGAGTTGAAGCCAATTCAACTCAAATGAACAATCGTAGATCCTTTATCAGGAAAACTTTTTTAACTGCAGGAACACTATCCATTGGTTCCCTTTTCCAAAAATCTATTGCCGCAGACATTTCCGAAGCATTTCAAGAGCTAAACACTTTAGGTCCACAAGAAGCAGCTCAAAATGAAGAGTTGTGGGCAAGAATTCAGCAGGCATACACTACCTCCACGCAAATTATCAACTTGAATAATGGTGGTGTTAGTCCTCAACCGAAGGTGGTGCAAGATGCC
>Ga0222654_1000933_pt1 | contig 13984 bp, 10 predicted proteins | sample AntAcemetagen421_FD_179805 | JGI IMG/M metagenome (GOLD analysis project Ga0222654, IMG submission 179805) | Saline water microbial communities from Ace Lake, Antarctica - #421 | ecosystem: Environmental > Aquatic > Non-marine Saline and Alkaline > Saline | place: Antarctica: Ace Lake... | reverse complement strand
TTCGCAAAACGAGGTTCCCCTTGAGAAAGTGAAGAGATTCCCCGCTCCGCGGCGACCTCGAAGACGGTGCGGCTTTTTTGCCACGTGTCAGGATCAACCGTGGGGTGCCAGTCTTTGAGGTGGTTGATGATGCTCCCACTCTCGGGATCACGGACGGAGTAACCCACGATTCCATGCTCCCCAGGAAGGACGCCTGTGGTCAGGGTTGTCAGAGCGCTGGCTGTTGTCGAGGGAAAACCCACGTCGGCGATGAGCCCGCGCGTGGCCCACGCCTTACTCAACCAAGGCGCGTGCCCCCGGTGATCGCTCAAGTTATGCGCTCCCAGCCCGTCAACCAGCAGAACAGCAGCGTGCTTCACTGGAGCCAGTCCTAAAGCGTTGTCCACACCGGTAAGCGCCGCGAGGCAACTGGGGAACACATCGGCAAGCCTGAGGGCGCCATTCGGTGGGACCAGTAACATAATTTCAATCTTATGACTGCGCCCACTCCTCCCCCCAAAACTGCTAATACCGAGCGAATCGTTGATGTCGAACTCACAGACGAAATGCAAGGCTCCTTTCTGGAGTATGCCTATTCCGTCATCTACTCCCGCGCGCTTCCCGACGCGCGAGATGGTTTAAAACCAGTTCAACGCCGGATTATTTATCAAATGTCCCAAATGGGGCTCACCCCCCAGAAGGGGCACGTGAAATCGGCCCGCGTCGTCGGAGACGTGATGGGCAAGCTGCACCCTCACGGTGATTCAGCAATTTATGACGCACTCGTGAGGATGGCGCAGTCCTGGTCCATGCGTATCCCGATGGTGGATGGGCATGGAAACTTTGGCTCCCTCGATGACGGACCTGCCGCCGCCCGCTACACCGAAGCTCGGCTTCGACCAGAGGCTTTGGCCATGGTGCAAGACCTCGACGAAGACGTGGTGGATTTCGTCCCTAACTACGACAACCAGCTCACCCAGCCCAGCGTCCTGCCCGCCGCAATTCCACATCTTTTGGTGAACGGGGCCAGTGGAATCGCCGTGGGAATGGCCACCAACATGGCCCCCCACAACCTCATCGAAGTTATCGCTGCGGCCAGACATCTTCTGAACCACCCGGACGCAACCGTCGAAGACCTTCAAAAAATCATCCCCGGGCCGGATCTACCCAGCGGTGGAACCATTATGGGAACCGAGGGGATCACCGATGCTTACGCCACGGGCCGCGGCAGCTTCAAGACTCGCGCCACGGTAAGCATCGAAAACGTTGGCCCCCGCAAAACTGGACTCGTCGTCACCGAGTTGCCCTACCTGGTGGGGCCTGAGCGTGTTATCGACAAGATCAAAGACGCAGTGGGCAGCAAAAAGCTCACGGGCATTAGTGACGTCACCGATCTCACCGATCGCCACCACGGTTTGAGACTGGTCATTGGCGTAAAGGGTGGGTTTGACCCTGAAGCAGTTCTTTCCGAGCTTTACCGCTTGACTCCTTTGGAAGAGAATTTCTCCATCAATTCGGTCGCTCTGGTCGAGGGGCAACCCTTGACCTTGGGTCTTCGTGACCTGCTGCAGGTGTATGTGGACCATCGCATCCTCGTCGTTTCGAGGCGTTCTCGATATCGCCTGGCGCAACGCACGGCGCGCCTGCACCTGGTGGAAGGCCTCTTAGTCGCCATCACAGACATCGATGAGGTTATCCAAGTCATCCGCGCCTCCGACGACGGGTCGAAGGCAAAGGAGCGGCTGCGGGAAGTTTTTGATCTCTCTGACGAACAGGCCGAGTACATCCTAGAACTGCGCTTGCGGCGGCTCACAAAGTTTTCCCGTGTGGAGCTAGAGACAGAGCGCGATTCTCTGGTGAAAGACATTGTCGAACTCACTAACCTCCTCGGGAGCGAGGAACATATCCGCGAGACCGTTTCTGCCGAGCTTTCGGAAATGTCGGACAAATACGGCACCCCCCGCCGAAGCGTCATTTCTGGTCACACTCCCCCGGTCACTCCGCGATCCTCCGCACCCCAGAAGGACCTTGCGATCGCGGACACTCCCTGCGCCGTGGTGGTGTCAGCGTTGGGACGCGCTAGTCGTGTTGCCCTCACGAGCGAAGTTTCCCCTTTCTCTAATAAGCGAACCCCTCACGACGCGGCGATGGCCCAACTGTCCACCACCACACGGGCGCGCCTGGGCGCTGTCACCTCTACAGGCATGCTCCACACTTTCCACCCTTCGGATCTTCCAGAACTCGAGCCAAAGAGCCCCCAGTGGGGCCAGGGGATATCGCTGTCAGAGTTTCTTGGTTTGTCCCGCGAGGATGGCGACATCATCGCTGTCATCGCGCTAGGTAGTGATGTTCCCTTGATGATGGGGACAAGAGCAGGGGTTGTCAAACGTATTTCGCTAACTGACCTAGGCGATAAAACACACCAGACGATTATGGGACTGAGAGAGGGCGACCGAGTCGTGGGATGCTCTCTCGCCCCCGACTCCCACCACATCGTGTTTGTTACCTCCGCGGGCCAGCTGTTGAACTTCTCTGCCGGAGACGTTCGGTCTCAGGGGCTTGCCGCCTCCGGCGTTGCGGGGATTTCCTTGCCAGAGGGTTCCACGGTTATTTTTGCCGGGGCGGTAGACCGACAACGAGCACAAGTCGTTACCGTCTCAGGGTCTAGCCATGTCCTCCCCGGCACCGAATCTGCCCGGGCGAAAAGGACACCCCTGGTTGACTTCCCCGCTAAAGGCCGAGCAACCTCTGGGGTGAGGGCCCACTCCTTCTTGAAAGGGGAAGACCTGCTTGCCCATGCCTGTGCAGCACTTGCCCCCCTCGCGATGGGGTCGAAGGGCCAAGCAATCATGCTTCCTGAAGGAACATCCAAGCGCGACGCCTCGGGAACCCCACTGGAGGGTTCCATCGCCGCTTTCGGCGAAACCCTCGCCTAAGCGTCGATGCGGTCTCGAGATAGACCAGGGCCAGAGACGATAAAGTCGCGTCGCGGCGCTACATCGTTGCCCATAAGGAGCTCAAACACTGTGGCCGCTTCCTCCGCGTCACTCACCCGGACTCGGCGCAGCATTCGATCCGCCCTGTTCATCGTGGTCTCCGCCAGCTGATCAGCGTCCATTTCGCCGAGGCCCTTGTAACGCTGGATGGGCTCTTTGTAGGTCTTTCCGCTGGCTACCAGCTCAGCGAGAAGAGTCGTGAGTTCATCCTCGGAATAGGTATACACAATCTCCGAGGGAGCTTTGCCGCGTGCGTTGATCACAACTCGATGCAGGGGGGGAACTGCGGCATACACTCTTCCCTCCTCGACCAGTGGTCTCATGTATCTAAAAAACAGCGTCAAAAGCAGAGTGCGAATATGGGCACCATCGACATCGGCGTCGGACATGATAATAATTTTTCCGTAGCGGGCTTGGCTGACATCAAAGGTTCGTCCGGACCCAGCCCCCACCACCTGGATGATCGCAGCGCACTCTGTGTTGTCGAGCATGTCTTGAACGGAAGCCTTCTGCGTGTTCAAAATCTTTCCGCGAATGGGCAGGAGAGCCTGGTGTTCGCTGTCTCTGGCAAGCTTGGCTGTTCCCAACGCGGAGTCACCCTCGACAATGAACAACTCACTGCCTTCGGTTTCTTTGCTCCGACAATCAACAAGTTTTGTGGGCAGAGTTGACGCCTCCAGCGCATTTTTCCGCCGCTGAGTTTCTTTGAGGGTTCGGGCTGACACCCTTGTCTTCATTTCCGCAACAATCTTTTCCTGCAAAAGGGCTGAAAAAGCTTTGTCCTCCCGTTTGGAAGAACCAAACTTGGCCAGAAGCCCCTCAGAGATGACAGCCTGGACAATCGACTTGATTCCTGGGGTGCCCAACACCTCTTTGGTTTGACCTTCAAATTGGGGCTCCGGGACCCGTACGGCGATGATCGCCGTCATTCCGGCGATCATGTCGTCTTTTTCGACTTTGTCTTTGCCCACCTTGAGTTTTCGGGAATTCTTGTCAATCTCCGCGCGAAGCGTCTTGACCAGCCCGGAGTCAAACCCTTGTTGATGGGTGCCACCTTTGGGAGTTTGGATGATATTCACAAAACTTTTCGCCACCGTGTCGTATCCGGTCCCCCACTGAAGAACGATGTCGACCTGAACGTTGCGAACGACATCTTGGGAGAGAAGCTTCCCCGAGTCGTCCAGGACCGGCACTGTTTCTTCAAACTCGCCCTCGCCGGAGAAGTGCCACGGCCCCACCACGGCCTGGTCCGGCGCAAGGAATTCGAGGAAATCGCTCAGCCCACCCGCTGCGGAAAAAGTGGTAGTGAGTGTCTCATCTCCCGTGTTGTCTTCGACGTGTATCGACAATCCCGGCACGAGAAAGGCCGTCTGGCGGGCGCGACCCGTGAGTTCTTCGGACGCAAAATCTGCTTTTTTTCCAAATATTTGGGGATCTGGCCAAAATCGGACCCGCGTTCCTGTCACCCCTTTTTTTGTTGTCCCAATTGTTTTCAACACACTCTCTTCGACAAACGGGGCGAAAGTAGAGTCTGGCGAAGGCGCGTCCGCGTCAGCGAAGACACCGGGCTCGCCCCGATGGAACGACATCGCCCAGGTCTTGCCTTCCCTGTCGACCTCGACATCTAAACGTTGGGACAAAGCATTCACCACAGAGGCCCCCACACCGTGAAGACCACCTGAGGCGGCGTAAGAGCCGGCGCCAAACTTGCCCCCAGCATGCAGTTTGGTGAACACCAGTTCGACCCCGGAGAGCCCCGTTCTCGGTTCCTTATCTACAGGAACACCTCTGCCCGAGTCGGCCACCGAAACGCTGCCATCAGCGTGGAGGACGACGGAAATGTCCGATCCGTGCCCGGCAACGGCTTCATCAACAGAGTTATCGATCAATTCCCATAGACAATGCATCAGTCCCCGAGAATCGGTGGAGCCGATATACATGCCTGGCCGTTTGCGGACAGCTTCAAGGCCCTCCAGCACAGTGAGGTGTCGGGCGGAATAGTCATTCGTGGGCACAAAAAATCCTTTGTAGAGGTGTGTCTGCAGGCTCGAGCTTAGGCAACGCCGCCCCCACTGGGGACTCCCCCCGCCGAGGTCTGTGGATACGCGCAGGGCGAACCTGGGAGCGTCACGGCACCCATTCAGGGTTTCTCATGATGGAATAGCACTGTTCACCAATGGAGACTTCAAGGAGAAACGATGTCCTACGCCGCACCGGAAACCACGGAAGCCCCCCTCGCGACCGTTGCGCCTCTCGGATTTGCCGACCTCTGCGATAGCTGTGGCGCGCAGGCATATGTTCGCGTGACTCTCGAGTCGGGTGAACTTTTATTTTGTGGTCACCACGCTTCCAAGCACCGCGAGACCCTGGGCTCAAGCATCATCGCTTGGCACGACGAGACCGACCGACTTCGCTCCGAACACTCCAGCTAACACTTGGCAATGCGCCGAGCGCTGATTGAAACCCGGGCGCTCACGAACCACTGGGCAGGACTCAAGGGTGATCACGATTGCCTTGATCTGCGTGCCAACGCTTACGGGTTGGGCCTCGAACGTTCCTCCGAGGTCGCCGCGGAATTAGGATTTGCTTTCGTTGTTGCGTCACCCAGCAGCGCAAAGGGTTCGGCGCTTCCCCTAGCGCCCTTCTCCGCCACCACACTCACCCAGTGGTGGGATTCGCCACAGACGCTGCTGAGATTTGAAGCAGATGTCGTTTCGTTGAAAAGAGTTGGCGCAGGTGCGCCCGTGTCCTACGGGTACGAATATCGAACGAACACCGACACCACACTGGCGCTGGTCAGCGCAGGTTTTTCCGATGGGGTTCCTCGCACCGCCTCGCCAGGCGCACGAATGAGTATTCGGGGTCGGGACTTCCCCGTGGCTGGCCGAATAGCGATGGATCAATGCATTCTCGATATCGGCGACGCGGAAATCGAACTCGGCGACGCTGTCACCATCTGGGGTTCAAGCCCTACGCTCGCAGACTGGGCTTCGTGGTCCGCCAGGCCCACCGGCGCTGTGCAGTCCCACTTGGCCCCGAGGGTGGTGAGGAAGTGGATCTAGTGCCCCACTGTTGGATTGACATCTCTCTTGCCGCGTTCGGCGCGAATGTCGAGACCGCGCGTCAGTCACTCGCGGGTGACGCTCAACTCATGGTGGCCGTGAAATCTGATGCCTACGGCCACGGTGAAATCGAAATCGCCACCACCGCTCTTGCGCACGGCGCATCCTCTCTCGCTGTCCTGGATATCGAGTCCGGGGTCCGTGTGAGGCCACACGCAGGGGATGCGATGTTATTGGCCTGGCTCCTCTCCCCCCATGATGATTTCGCTCAGGCCCAGTCAGCCGCGCTTGACCTGGGAATTTCTGCGCAGTGGCAACTCGACAAGCTCCAGCGAGAAGCCAACGCTGGCCCTGTCTCTGTGCACCTCAAAATCGACACGGGATTGCACCGCAACGGCGCTCTCCAGAGTGACTGGGTCGCCCTCTGCAAAGCCGCAGGGGAAATGGAAAAGGCTGGGCGCGTGCGGGTGCGAGGAATCTGGTCTCACCTTTCTGACACCTCCTCCAAGGACAATGAAGAATCTCTCGAGCGTTTCCTCGTCGCGGTGGATCAAGCCCGCGCAACGGGGCTTGCCCCGGAGATTCTTCACATCGCAGCCTCCGCAGCAGCAACCGATCTCCCCCAGTCCCGCCTCGACTTAGTTCGTGTGGGGATAAGCGTTTACGGCGTGAGCCCCTTTGACGAGCGAACACCCGAGGCGATGGGTTTTCTCCCCGTGATGGCTCCTCGCGCTCGTGTCACAGGCGTCGACATGGACAGCGGTGTGGCTCGGGTAGGGATGGGTTACGGCGAAGGTCTTCTTCCGCTTCCTCCCCATACCGGGTGGGTCTCCCTCGAGGGGGCAAGAGCCGATATTCACGAAGTCAACGTCGACCACATTCTGGTCGGGATTCCTTCAGGCGCAGCACCGGGGGTGGGAGACATTGTCACTCTGTGGGGGGATAGCACGAGCCCCAGCGCTGAAGAGTGGGCCACCTGGGCGGGAACAATCGGGGATGAAGTGGTCTCCGGCATCGCTAGCGGTGTGGAGCGTCGATTTAGTTCCTGACTACCCCGAGCCTGGCGTCGATCAGGCGTCGCGCCCGAGTGGCGGCATGGTCGATTCGTTCGTGAAATTCAGTGCGGTGAAGTTTTTCCCCCCTGGGCTCCAGCAACGCCTGGGCGAGGTCCTGACACCAGTGGGGGTTGAGAGCAAGCGCTGGGCCACCCAAACGGGTCGCGAACAGATTCTCTCCCACGAGACCTTCGCTTCGTGGATACCCCGATACTGCATCATCCACGCTCATGAGAGCGCTCGCCCCGGCCTCCAGGGCGATGGCACCCACCTGGTTGACATATCCAGCGCTCGCTCTCCCCTGGTGGTCAATCCCTGTCACTTCACCAGAAAACCGCGTCCCCCGATGATCGGCGTGGGAGGCAAATATCCCAGCTCCAGGCAACACTTCACCCTCCGGGGTGGTCACGGTGTGTCCCAGGAGGTCCCACCCGGTGCCCACCGCCATCACCAGCGCCCCCGCCGACCTCCACCGACTGATTGCGCTGACAAGGGAAATAATGCTGGTCGCCGCCGGGAGAAGACTCGAAGCAGAGCCGCTGCCCACACACACCGCGTCGACCTGGAGGGGTGCATCAGCTGAGGAATGGATGTCAAGAATTTTCACATCGTGACCGCCGTGGTTGAGATAGCTCGCCAGGATGGATGCGTTTTGGGACGACCCGTTCAGGCCGAGCATTTCTGGCAATAAGCGCGCAAAGGTGAAAGAGCCCATCACGCCCCCTCCAACTCTTTGTAGCCGGCTATTCGACGAATCAGCATCATTTGTTCATAATTCACAATCGCGTGGAGCGGACCGTTTTGAGCGGGCACCCGCTTCACGAAAGCGTCCAACCCAGCTCGGGAATCTTCAATAATTTCACCGTAGGGAATACCTCGATGCTCGAGCAGCAAAGCCCACTGCCAAGCTTTCGAACCGCTCAAGATTGACACAGAGGCCAACGACGATGTGTCCGCATCAAAAATCCATGACGGATCAGGGGTCCCCTCGTCCACAGCAATAAAGACGTTTTCGAGGGGGCTAGAAAAAGCGTCAAGATTTACTTGGAGACTGGGCAGGTTCTTCATCATGGTCAGAGCAATATCAACCCCCCGGTAGCGAATGGTCTCACCGCGCCCGTATACCGTGGCGTTGTTCTCCAAGGCCATCACGGCTCGTTCGAGTTGGAAATTATCCACCACAACGCTTGCCATTTCGAGGGCAAGGCCCGCGTCAACGGCGTAGTGGAGCCCCTTCTGGGGGAGCACAATCGAGGCGGCAACCCCCGCTACTTCCACACTTGTGTGCGACCCTTCCACAGCAGTGATCACCACCCCCGCTGCCACAGCGAGAAGGGGTGGGGAGTCAAAAAACATCGGGGCCGAAACCAACCCGTGAGACGCGGAAGCCTGTGCCGGGGCACTCACCCGCATCTGTTCCACGCGAGACCCCGCGGCATGCAGTTGGGCGCCCAGAGCCGTGGTGTTGGGGTCACTCCCGTTGACCACGACCCCCACTTTTGCCTTCATGCCCAAAGTAGCCAGCAAGCGATAGACCGCTTCGGGTTCGCCAAAGCGGTTGAGTTGGTCGACTTGAATATTGGTCACGACTACCCAGTCCGGAGTGACAAGGTCGGAGATCTGGGGACCATAGGCTTCGTCAACCTCGAGCACCGCGATATCGGCGGCAACTTTCCCGCACAGTGTCGCACTCCCCACCAGGGCCGAGGCGAGCCCCTGGGGAAGATTGCCCCCTGCGGGATTCGAAAACACCCGCAGCCCGTGGGCCCTGAGGATCCCGGTCAACATCGAGGTGGTTGTGGATTTTCCGTTCGACCCGGTTACAAAAATGACACCGAGAGGCAGAGTACCCAGCGAACGCTCCAAGGCGTGGGGAAGAAGACGCAGGAGGAAAAAACCGGGAAGGGCCGACCCTCCCCCGCGCAACCGCGTGAGAAAACGCAGAATCTTTGCGAGAGCAAACGCGAAAAGCCTCATTGGCTTACTCCAAGTAGTCGCGCAGCGCCTGGGACCGGGAAGGATGACGCAGCTTGGCCATCGTCTTGGACTCGATCTGGCGAATACGCTCCCTGGTCACACCAAAAGTGTCGCCAATCTGATCCAGCGTCTTAGGCATTCCATCGCCGAGCCCAAACCGCATGCGAATAACCCCTGCTTCGCGTTCAGAGAGGGACTCAAGGAGCCCTTCCAGTTGGCGTTGGAGCATCGTGAAGCCCACCGCATCCGCTGGGACCACCGCTTCTGTGTCCTCGATCAAGTCGCCGAACTCGCTGTCGCCGTCCTCTCCCAGTGGAGTGTGGAGCGAAATCGGTTCGCGACCATATTTCTGCACCTCGACAACCTTTTCAGGCGTCATGTCTAGTTCGCGGGCCAACTCTTCCGGCGTGGGTTCGCGACCCAAATCCTGAAGCATTTGACGTTGAACACGAGCGAGCTTGTTGATGACCTCGACCATGTGAACAGGAATACGAATCGTGCGGGCTTGGTCCGCCATTGCGCGAGTGATCGCCTGGCGGATCCACCAGGTTGCATAAGTCGAAAACTTGAACCCCTTGGTGTAGTCAAACTTTTCCACCGCACGAATCAGGCCCAGGTTTCCCTCTTGGATAAGGTCCAGGAACTGCATCCCACGCCCGGTGTATCGCTTCGCGAGAGAAACAACCAACCGAAGGTTTGCCCCCAGAAGGTGGTTTTTTGCCCGCTGCCCGTCCTTGGCGATTTCGAAGAGCTCCCGGGAAAGTTTTGTGGTTTTTTGAGAGGCCGTCATCGCTGAAAGCTTTTCTTCCGAGAACAGCCCTGCTTCGATCCGCAGCGCAAGCGAAACTTCCTGCTCGGCGTTGAGGAGAGCAACCTTTCCAATCTGCTTCAGGTAATCCTTCACAGGGTCAGCAGTCGCTCCGGTGATGGTTGTCGAAATGATGGGTGCATCATCATCATCGGAGCTGGAGAGGACAAGAGCTCCAAACGGGTGGACAACCGCTGGTGTGTCATCCTCTTCTTCGTCAGAGACGTCTACCAAACCGGCAACTACTTCAGCGCCAAGCTTTTCGGCAACATCGTCCTTACCAACATCAGCAGAAGAGCTCGCGGGCAAAGCCGCTTCGCTTTCGGGGGCTTTACCGGTGGCAGGCTTCTTGGCCGCAGCCTTGGGAGCGGCCTTCTTGACAGGCGCCTTCTTTGTGGGAGCCTTCTCGACCGGCGTCTTCTTTGCGGGTGCCTTCACCGCCGCTTTGGCAACAGGCTTCGCAGGCGCCTTGCCCGTAGCGGACTTCGCTACGGGCTTTGCGGCGGGAGTCTTCGCTGCAGTTTTAGCTGCGGACTTTGCAACCGGTGCCTTGACCGCGGGCTTTTTTGCAGCAGCGGCCTTTGTGGCAGGAGATTTTGCTGGGGTTTTCGTCGCAGGAGTCTTCTTTTGAGCGGGAGGGGTCACAGGCGTGGCGGGTACTTTCTGAGGTTCTGGGGCTGGTTTTGAGTCGCGACCGGTTATCCGGTCAAAAAAGCTTCGCTTTGCGGGAGCAGTTTTCTTGCTCGTCTCAGCGGAGGAAGGGGTTTTCTCTGAGGGTGAGGCCATGCTGCGTCCTGCTCCACTTCTGGTGACGGGCAGTAAGAAAACCCTTGTCAAGTCCCACCGGATTTGACCCGAGGAACCCTACAGGGCTTTACACCAGTATTGCACGCGTTGAGGGGCTTTGGGTCCAGGTTCACCCATGGAGTGGCTTGCTAGGCCTCGCTTGCTTCAGCGGGCCCCTGCTGGCGCTTGGCGAGGAAGTTTTCCAGCTCAGAGGCGATCGTATCGGCGCTCGGAACTTCGCCATCGGCGTCCATGAGTGGCGAGGGCACAGCGTTGTCTTCCATGTAGGAATCATGACGTTTCTCCAGGGACTCGATAAGTCTTTCCAGTTCGCTGTTGTCATCGACCTGTTTGCTGATCCCCGTCAAAAATTCCCGACCCGACTCGCGCAAGCTGTCGGTGGGAAAAACCAGCCCAGTCGCTTTCGTGACGCTCTGCAGGGCGGTGATCGCCGCGTCGGGGAACTCGGTATCGGCAAGGTAGTGGGGGACCAAAACCACAAAGCCTGCAGTGGGGTGTTCCGCCGCCTGGAGGCGGTATTCGATCAAGTGCATCAAAGTGCCGGGGACGCCTGTCGTGGGGCGCCATACCGAAAGGGCATCCGTGATTTCTTCCCGATTGCCGCTGACGGTCACACCCAGGCTTCTTGTATGGGGGACCGGCATCGGAATCGCGTGCACCCAACTGCTGCTGGAAACTTCGAGCGATGTGATGAGCGAGAGGACGGTCCGAGACATTTTTTCCCAGAGAAAATCCGGCTCGTAGCCAGAAAGGAAGAGAAAGGGCGACCCCACATCATCGTGGACCAAATCGAGGCTCAGGCGAGGGGGGTCATAGGAGGTGAGATGAGTTTCTTCAAACTGAAAAACTGGACGCCTGGCCCGATAATCCATCAGCTGGTCGTTGTCAAAAGTCCCCACCCGTTCAGATTCGAGAGCATCGAGCAGGTACCTGTTGACCTGGGTGACGACTCCCCCAGCATCAGCAAATCCGGTGAGACCAGCTACTAGGGGAAGCCCCTTGGGGACGTCGGAAAGCTCCATTGCCTCACGAAAGAGCTGGTCATCGAACATCACCCAACTCTACTTCCCATCCCCCCTACTTCGCCGGGGCTTCGCTCCCAGCGATACCGAGGAATGGGCTGTGAGGAATGGCTAACATGACGTTATGTCTTTTAGCCCCCCCACTCTTCTGCCCTCGCTTGACGCCCTTGCCCCCACCGACATTGTTGTTGTGGGCGTGTCCAAGACCAAGGAGGGGCCGTTGCTCCTCGGAACCGCCTTCCCTGCAGAGGTGCATCAGGCGCTGACGGAAGCGCTGGCCCAGATTGAAGCTGATGGAGCCAAAGATTCAACGTGGCGGGTGCCACCGCCCTCGGGCCTGATGGCAACCAGTGTCGTGTTCGTGGGCTTGGGTGAGGCCCCTTCCGACACAGAATCGCTGCGAGCTGCTGCCGGTTATGCGGCCCAGAGCGTCACCTCACCCACGAGGTTGGTCTTCACTCTCCCCCACGCCGATGAAGCGCAAGCTCAGGCGATTGTGGAGGGCGCGCTCCTTGGTTCCTACCGAACGGCAAAAATTACCGCAAAGAAAAAAGACACCTCGCCGAGAGTGGCCTTTCTGGGTTCTCTTTCCGAGGCTGCCCTGGGCCGCGTGGTTACCACGTGTGAAGCCGTCTTCATGGTGCGGGACTTGGTCACCGCACCACCCAACCTTTTGAACCCTGTGTCGTTTGTGGCCGATATCGAGAAGCGGGCCGAAGGCTCTGCCCTGACCATCGAGGTGCTGGACGAGAAACGCCTGGAGGCTGAGGGATATGGCGGGCTCACCGCCGTGGGAAAGGGGTCGATAAATCCCCCGCGACTAATGATTTTGACCTATACCCCGGCGAATCCCACCCGCCACGTGGCGCTCGTAGGAAAAGGCATCACCTTCGACTCGGGCGGTCTTTCCCTCAAGCCACCCACCGCGATGGTGGGGATGAAATATGACATGACCGGGGCGGCCGTGATGGCCGCCGCAACACTGGCTGCCGCCGAAATGGGCGCTCCCGCTGCCATCACGACGTATCTGTGCCTGGCGGAGAATATGCCCAGTGGCACGGCGTCGCGTCCCAACGATGTCATCACGATTAAGGGTGGCAAAACGGTGGAGGTACTCAACACCGACGCTGAAGGGCGACTGGTGATGGCCGATGGGTTGCAAGCGGCAAGCGCCCTGTCCCCCGACCTGATTATCGATGCCGCGACGTTGACCGGGGCGGCCCGGATCGCCCTGGGTGAGCGTTATGCCGGGCTCATGGGCACCGACGAGGCTGTGGCTGCTGTGCAGGAAGCTGCGACGAACACGGGAGAGCTGGTGTGGCACATGCCCCTGCCGGGTGAGTTACGCACCATTTTGAATTCTGACGTCGCTGATATCGCCAATGTGAAGCCCGGAGAGGTGTTAGGCGGAATGCTGAGTGCGGGTCAGTTCCTCAAAGAATTTGTCGGGACCACGAAATCGGGGGACCTTATCCCCTGGGCTCACCTCGATATCGCCGGGCCTGCCGCAAATTCATCGGGTCCTTATGGCTACACCCCCAAAGGCCCCACCGGCGCGATTACCCGCACCCTCATCTCCCTGCTCATGAGCTAAAAGGCGCCTGGCAGAGACACGGGTCGAGGGTAGTAGGCTTGTTTTTTGCACGAGGCGTTGCGGCATTTGCCCTCGCCCATCCCGATTCACCTGTGAGGGAGTTTCCACCTGTGGCTGAGCACACCTTTGACCTTGTCGTTCTCGGGGCGGGAAGCGGCGGTTACGCGGCCGCCCTGCGCGCAAGCCAACTGGGAATGAGCGTGGGGCTCATCGAGAAGGACAAAGTGGGAGGCACGTGCCTCCACGTGGGTTGTATCCCCACCAAAGCCCTCCTGCACGCCGCTGAGGTTGCCGATTCTGCGCGTCATTCCGATATGTTCGGGGTTCGCGCGACGCTGGAGGGCGTGGACCTCCCAGCAGTAAATGCGTATCGCGATGGAATCGTCGCCTCCAAGCACAAAGGCCTCCAGGGTCTGATCAAGGCACGCGGTATCACCACGATTCAGGGCGTCGGCACGCTCGTGTCTGCGACCACCGTTTCTGTGGGAGAAGACACCGTGGTCGGTAAAAACGTTGTTTTGGCCACCGGTTCGTATCCCAAGTCGTTACCAGGCCTTGAAATCGGTGGTCGCATCATCACTTCCGAGCAGGCTTTGGCCATGGACTGGATTCCCAACAAGGTCATCGTCTTGGGCGGTGGAGTAATCGGTGTCGAATTTGCCAGCGTCTGGCGCTCCTTCGGCG
>Ga0222654_1000919_pt1 | contig 14389 bp, 15 predicted proteins | sample AntAcemetagen421_FD_179805 | JGI IMG/M metagenome (GOLD analysis project Ga0222654, IMG submission 179805) | Saline water microbial communities from Ace Lake, Antarctica - #421 | ecosystem: Environmental > Aquatic > Non-marine Saline and Alkaline > Saline | place: Antarctica: Ace Lake... | reverse complement strand
GTGTTTTATATAAAGTATCTAATTCCATCTCTTTGGCAAGCTTCCATTTAGTTACATCAACAGGAGTGGCTCTGCGATAGATTTTTTTAACTACTTCCTCCGTACGCACATTCTTTTTCCTGAGCTGCATACGTACCAGCTCACCGGCTAAGGGAACATAACCAACGTCATAACCACCAATATTGTACTCCACAGTAACTAATTCACCTTTTTTGAGATCGATGTTTTGAATATTGAGATAGAATTAGTTACGGTATCCTTAAAATTTTATCTCTATAATATTACAAATCTCATAATCGGGTGGCATAACAATGTTCGACATCCAGTCATATACATCTGATTGACTGTACCATACGTAATGCAAGAGCGATTACTTTTGTCTACTTAGGGAACAGAAGAATCTTCAGTTAGATAACCTCCCATATTAACCTATATTTTTCGTCAAATTCGAAAGTATAAAATTACGAAATTATCCATTTAATAAAAATAGAGAGGAATTAAAAGTCAAATTAATCAATTAATATAAGCATATTATAAGCTTCATGTAATTTTAACTGCGTTTTTTTATTTTTACTTTTTTGCGCAGTATTAATTCATTTCATATAAATTTCAATTGTTTTCTCTGAGTTATTCAGTAACTAATAATATCCCTAACTGATTGTAGCTCACTACATCATTTTTATCCTCCTTTATTAATTTCAAAAAGCAATCTATCCCAGTATCATTTTCTTTAACCTTAACATATTATAATGCCAATGCGTATTTCAGAAAAGAGTCTTTGATATTATCCATTAATAATTCTTGATAAATACCTAGGTATGAAGGGCAACAACCAGTTGTTCCAAATAGATACATGAAGCATGTTGAGCATTATTACTCATGCTACTCAAGGTGTATTTACTGCCTTCAATCAAAATGAAATTCAACTTTGAAAAATCAATACTTAGATAATCTTTTGGTAAAATATTTTTCTTGATCTCAGCAAATGCATCTGCCAATTCAACACCAGTTGGTCAAGCACCCAAAATTAGAATATTAAGCAAGCTTTCAGTTTCAGGAGCAGGAGTAATTTGCTCAAAACTTAGCAATATATGGTTCCTTATAGTGATGGCATCTTAGGTTTTTTTTAACACTAAGGTATTTCCCATGATTTCATTGTTACCAAAAGAATTGATCTTGCATCCGAAAATAATAATCAGGTAGTCATATTGAAAACTTTCAATAGTAGAAATTGCTGTATTCAAATCGGTATCAATTTTCACAACTCCAGCCATTTGTATTTGAACGTTGTTTTTGTGTTGAAATATTTTTCTTAACGGAAATGAAATACTTGATGACGGTAACCGAATATCCAGTTGAATTAACTACTTGACTAATTTCTAAAATCTAAAATTTGCATTTACTACTTGAATTTAAGAGTCTTTATCAATATATTTACAGAAATAAAAACCTTGCACTTGTTGATTAAATCTACCAGTGTTTTATTGTTAATTTTTACATGTATGGCATTCAATATTTACAACCCTTTTCAAAAATTTAATTTTAATCCAGAAACATGTTTCCTAACTGGCCAAAATTTAAATTTCTCCGAAGAACAAATCTCTATTTTCCCTGAATGGGTTTTGGATAGGTATTCATTAAGGGATAAAACATTTAAGATGTTAGATGAGAGCAGCCTTAAGTATCAGGATATTAAAATTCCCTGTGCTGAAAGCGTTATTGATAATGTTATAAATCCTTTGGAAGAAGAAATTGAAATAGCTTTTACGGCTGGGTATGAAGAAGTAGTAAAGGTACCAGAAGAACGCTTGTTTCAATGGATATCTAAATTTATGTATGGTGTTTTATACAACGATATTAGTATTGAAGAAGGAAAACCAACAGTAAAAAAATATGTCACCAAAGTAGAAGAGTTTAAATTGTCTCCATTTTTACAGGAAAGATTCACAAAACTTCATTTAATGTTACAATCTTTAGTTGTTCCAATGGATTTTAAGGGGACCAAACCCTGGAGCATCCGTGTGTTTAAAATAAAGTATTCTAAAGATGTATTTAATTACAAAGACGAATCTAATAACTTAAATTTTTCTTTAGGGATGAACGATTTTGGGATCATAGCCTGCTTGCAGGACAATGGTGCAGTTGGCCTTAGTCAGCAGGAAATGACAGATAAATTTTCAAATAAGATATTGCATCCCATTCAATTTGAAGAACTTTGTGCTAGATTTATTTATAATAATTACTTATTAAATAGTTATGCTGAATATATTATACAATCAACAGATGAAAAAGTAATTGTAGAATCTATTCCTTTAAACAGTAGTGCAAATAAACCTTTGTTTGACAACTGGGATGATGATATGTTCGCACAAGTGTTAACAGACTATTGGAAGCCATGGGGAATCACAAAAGACAAAATCATTACGTTAGGAAACTCTCCGCTAAGTTTTTTAGAAGATCACGATACATATGAAATTGTAGAACCCGAATCTATTAAACTGCCTTTTTAATGTAGAAGATTTATCAAGGAAGCAACACGAAAATTTACATTTAAGTCCTATTTTTTTTAAAACTTATCCAGCTAGTTTAAACTATTTTTTCGTTTTACCCACTCCTTTGGGTGTGCGAGCACTTTTATTAAAACTTTCTCCTCGCTTTCCTTTGTCGGGTGATAGTCATTCACCCATTGCACAGGTAATGGAAAACTCATTAAAATACTTTCTATCCTTCCACTAGTTTTTAGTCCAAAAAGAGCACCATTATCATGTACTAAGTTAAATTCCACATACCTTTGCCTGCGTATTTCTTGCCAGTTAATTTGCTCGTTGGTATAGGGCCTATTTTTTCTTTTTTCTACAATCGGCACAAAGACTTCCAAAAACCAATTACCGACCGTAGTTTCCAATTGGTTCCAATCTTCCATAGCCTTGTTTAACGTGAAGAAAAAGGACACGATTGTTTAGTATTATAGTTCGTTTCAACACTAATTTTTATCCCAGCCGTGGATTTTGTTTTCATGATAAATGATAATTTTATTAAAACCTCGGTTCTATAATTATCTCGGTTAAAACCGAGTTTGAAATAAAACATTCCGTGTGAGCACGGTGGTGCATTTCATCTACAATAATTTTAGCAGGAATATTATCTCCTATAAAGGTTATTTTTGGTCTCAGATAAAGTTTTGTTACAGCCATTCTTGATTTTTCATTTTTTTCTAATATCGCTACTGCGTTATCTTCATAAATTTCTATGATATATTTTTTTATTGACGCAATAGCAAGAAAGGTTAGCATGTGGCAACTCGCTAAGGAGGCAGCAAAAGCTTCTTCTGGATTTACAAATTCCTTTTTACCAAGATATGCGGGAGCTGCAGATGCATTTACAACAATTCCTCCTTCGAACATCCAGGTATGGGTACGATCATACTTTTTATAGGAGAAATCTTCTGATTCATTTTCCCAACTTAAATTAACTTTATGTTCTGACATGGTTGCTTTTTAAATGCATTAGATTTATTCTTATCGTTTGCGTTTCTTATTTTTAGAATTGTTTTTTTTACTCTTATTATCTTTAGCATCAAAACGGGTTATGCTATCCTGGCCAACAACGTTTTCAAAAACCAACCGCTTGCCAACTATAGCTTTATTTCTTCCTTGCGTTTTGTCCTTCAGATCATCCAGTTTACTACCGTCTTTATTTACCGTATCATCCTTGATGTAGCATTCAAATTTATTACTTTGTCGCCTGGAAATATTTTGATGACGGGTCGAAAATGGGGAATCAGTTTTAAAATTAGTAGACCAGGTATGGCAGCACAAATAGCTTCCGCAAGGACCAATATCACCAATACGATTCGCTTCCTCACGCATTCGAATTTGACGCATCTCAATACGTATATGAAAGGTTTTGTACAGGTGTTTAATTAACTCCCGGTAATCCACACGTCCTTCGGCTGTGTAATAAAATGTGGCTTTATATTTATCTCCCTGGTAATCTACATCGGTTAATTTCATAGACAAGCCAAGCTCTTTAGCTATACCTCGTGCTTTATATAAAGTATCTAATTCCATCTCTTTGGCAAGCTTCCATTTATTTACATCAACAGGAGTGGCTCTGCGATAGATTTTTTTAACTACTTCCTCCGTACGCACATTCTTTTTCCTGAGCTGCATACGTACCAGCTCACCGGTTAAGGAAACATGCCCAACGTCATAACCACCCATATTGCCCTCCACAGCAACTAATTCGCCATTTTTGAGATCGATGTTTTGAAGATTAAGATAGAATTCTTTACGGGATCCTTTGAATTTTATCTCTATAATATTGCAAACTTTATAATCAGGTGGCATAACAATATCCGACAACCAATCATATGCATCTGATTGACTGCTACCATACATAAAGCTCGAGCCATTACTTTTGAAACTCTTAGGAACAGAAGACCCTTCAGTTGAATAACAATTCATATTAATCTATATTTTTAGTCCCATTCGGGAACATATAAAATTCTAATTCATCAATTTCTATGAGCATATTATAAGCTTCCTGTAATTCTAACAGCGTTTTTTTATTCTCACTTTTTTGCGCAATCTCAATTCCGTTTTTATAAATCTCCATTGCTTTTTCTACTTCATTCAGCGACTCATATAATTTCCCCAATTGATAGTAGCTCGCTACATAATTTTTATCCTCCTTTATCAATTCCAAAAAGCAATCTCTTGCAGTATCATTTTCTCTGACCTTAACATATTCTAATGCCAATGCGTATTTCAGAAAAGAGTCGTTGATGTCATCCTTTAATAATTCTTGTAATTGTTCAATCCTACTTTTCATTATTTTGCTGGTTTTCAGATATTATTTTTTTGTGAAAGTATTAATCGGAGCGAAGTGTCTTTTGTAAAATAATTCCATGCCCAGCTGATGAATATAATCAGCTTATTTCTTACACTCAAAATGACATTCACCTTTGAAAAATCAATACTTGGATAATCCTTTGGTAAAATATTTTTTTTGATTTCAGCAAATGCACCTGCCAATTCAACACCAGTTGGTCCGGCACCCACAATTACAATATTGAGCAAGCTTTCTTTTTCAGTTTCAGGAGCAGAAATAATTTGTTCAAAATTTAGCAATATATAATTCCTTATAGTGATGGCATCGTAGGTTGTTTTTAACGTTAAGGCATTTTTCATGATTTCATTGTTGCCAAAAAAATTGGTCTTGCATCCGAATGCAATTACCAAGTAGTCGTATTGAAAACTTCCGATAGTGGAAATAACTGTATTCGAATCGGTATCAATTTTCACTACTTCAGCCATTCGTATTTGAACGTTTTTTTTGTGCTGAAATATTTTTCTAAACGGAAATTAAATACTTGATGGCTCTAATTGAGCGGTGGCAACCTGATAAAATAACGGTTGAAATTGATGGTGATTTAATTTGTCTAAAAGCAATACATTAAAATCATTCATATCAAGATTTTGAATGAATTGCAAACCTGCAAAACCGCCTCCAATAACAACTATTTTTTTTAATGTTCATTTTAATTTTTCGTATTGCCAACTTTTTTCCAAGGGCACTTCCCAATTTTGCTCCAATGCTGCTTTGGTATTTACGAGGTTATTGAATACAGTTATCCCTTTTTGTCCTTCCGGAAATGTGAGTAAATTTTTGAGTTCAGAAATAGGACAAGAGATAATTTTCCCCTGCCCGACTTTACCATTCAGGTAGGCATTTTGTCTAAAAGCAACATTCATTCTGTCCAGAAGAGAAGTATTTCCGCCTAAGTCGGATTCAAGTTGCTGAATGAATTTTACCGACTTGTCAATTCCGCATCCGCTGGCGGAAGTGGTTTTTTCATCTACACATACTATAATAAAACGATTGTGAAATATTTCAATGCAAGCGCTCATCGTTTTTCCGTGCGAAGTCCACTCAGAAATAAAACGTTCTGCTTTAGTTTTTAGTTGAGCAATTTCATTTTCAGAAAACTCACGGATGGATTGGTATATCCATACCCGTGAGTGCAATGGCATATCTTTAAAATTAGTCATTTTTATAGCCTTATTGTTAACAATGCTCTTCAAAAGCGCCCTTTAGGTTATCGGCAATCAGCTCTGCCGACCTTCCTTCAATATGGTGGCGTTCTATAAAATGAACCAATTTTCCATCTTTGAACAATCCTACACAAGGTGATGACGGAGGATAGGGTAGAAAATGCTTGCGTGCCTGTTCAGTGGCTTCAGTGTCAAAGCCGGCAAACACAGTTGTAATACGGTTAGGGCTCTTGCTTGCCTGCAATGAAAGTTTTACTCCTGGGCGTGCGGCACCGGCAGCACATCCACAAACTGAATTAACAACTACTAACACGGTGCCTTTTGAGTTAACGGCAGCATCTACTTCCGCAGCGTTGCGGAGGTCTTCAAAACCTACAGAGGTAAGTTCTTCCTTCATTGGCATTACTAAATTTTCTGGATACATAGTGTAAAATTTAAGAATTAAAATAAATTCAAGGTTTTAAAGAGAACCCTAATAAACTCTGTAAGATTTTTAATTTGGAGTCCTGATTATAAATCATTCGCTGACCAATTAATTACAAAACATTGGTTAAAAAATGTGCTTTTCAGCATGATATGAAGAACGGACCATAGGACCGCTTTCAACATAACGAAAACCTTTTTCAAGACCCATCACCTTATATTTGGCAAACACATCAGGGTGAATAAATTCTAGCACTGGCAAATGTTGTTTTGTTGGTTGCAGGTATTGTCCCATTGTTAACACATCACAGCCTACTCCACGCAGATCATCCATTGTTTCATAAATCTCCTGTTCGGTTTCTCCTAATCCAAGCATAATCCCCGATTTGGTTTTCATTCCTGCATCTTTCAATCGTTGCAAAACTTCCAGGCTTCTATCATATTTTGCCTGGACACGAACCTGTTTTGTTAATCTACGAACCGTTTCCGTATTATGAGAAACGATATCTGGATGCGTATTTATAATACGTTGAAGGTTTTCCCACTTACCTTGAAAATCTGGAATAAGCGTTTCGAATTTTGTTTGCGGACTCACTCTGCGAATCGCATTAATGGTTTCTACCCAAATAATCGAGCCGCCATCTTTTAAATCATCTCGATCAACAGAGGTAATTACGCAATGTTTTATATTCATTAACATTACAGATTCTGCTATACGTTCAGGTTCTTTTAAATCAACAGGCAAAGGACGGCCAGTTGCCACATTGCAAAATCCACACGAACGGGTACATATATTTCCAAGAATCATAAATGTGGCTGTACCTGCTCCCCAACATTCGCCCATATTAGGACAACTGCCGCTTTCGCAGATAGTATGTAATTTATGGGTTGATACTACCTCTCGAACCTTCGCATATTCTTTTCCTGTTGGTAATTTTACCCTCAGCCAATCTGGCTTTTTTTTAAACCTTGGCTCCTCCCCTATTTCAATATTATTATTTGACATTTTATTGAAAATACTTTTATACAGTTTCAGTAATTACTTCTTCTACTTCAGGAAGCATTCTTCGTAGCAAATTTTCAACACCTTGTTTCAAAGTTGTATTTGTGGACGGGCAGCCGTTGCAAGACCCTTTGAGTGTCACAGTTACAGTTCCGCTTTCAAAAGATTTGAAATGAATGGCACCACCATCACCTTCTACCGCTGGGCGGATGTACTCGTCAAGGATTGAAATTATTTTTTGTTCGATATCTCCGGAAAAATTTACTGGCACTTCTGCTTCTTCTGTAATTAATTCTCCGGTGAGAAGTGGTTCCCCTGTAGCAAGCTGGGTTTTAATCAGCTCTTTAATTTCGGGAATAACTTCGTACCATTCGCAGTTTTCGTCCCTAGTAACAGTAATAAAATCGGAAGCAATAAAAACTCCGACGACGAAAGGAAGTTCAAATATTTTTTTTGCAATAGGAGAAACTTCTGCTTTTTCTTTTGTTCGGAATTCAATGTTTTCGCCTTCCTCTTCAATTAATAAGAAGTTCAGTACAAATTTCATGGTACTGGGATTAGGCGTCATTTCGGTATAAATAGATATCGGGGCGTTCATTTTTTTTATATTTATTTAAGCTTTTATCGAAAAAAAGCCAGGTGCTATTTTATTGATTTACCATTTAACATCAGCCACTTTAGCTATTGGTATTTTTGCATTTTGTATGGATACTTGTTGCGCCACCTTACTTGCCATTTCCATATATGCAATCGCTTGCGGTGTATTGTCTTGCAGTACAGCCGGGCGACCTGCATCACCGGCTTCGCAAATACTTTGCACCAATGGAATTTCGCCTAACAAAGGAACTCCTAATTCTTCTGCAAGTTTTTTTGCTCCGTCTCTACGAAAGATGTAATATTTTTTTTCTGGTTGGTCTGGCGGACTGAAATAAGACATGTTTTCTACAATGCCTAAAACAGGGACATTTATTGTCGGCATCTGAAACATTCCAACACCCTTTTTTGCATCAGCCAAAGCTACCAATTGAGGAGTACTTACAATCAGAACCCCGGTTAAAGGAACAGCACCAACCAATGTTAAATGGATGTCACCGGTTCCGGGAGGTAAATCAATAATCAGATAATCAAGCTCACCCCATTCTGCATCCTGAAACAATTGGACAGCCGCTTTTGATGCCATTGGTCCACGCCATACAAGTGCTTGAGAGGTATCTACAAAAAAACCAATGGATAATAATTTTACTCCATAACTCTCCACAGGAATAATTTTGATTTTGCCATCAATCTCTCTCGTTCTTGGCTTTTCATTCATTACATCAAACATAATTGTTTGTGAGGGACCATAAATATCGGCATCAACCAAACCAACCGATGCACCTAACTTCACCAAAGCCAAAGCTAAGTTAGAAGCTACCGTAGATTTCCCGACACCACCTTTACCTGATGCTACCCCAATAATATTTTTAACGTTTGGCAACATAGGCCCACTACTTTTACGAGATGATACATCGGATGTCATTTTCACATTTACATTCGCTTCTTCATCTATATAATGCAAAATTGCATTTACACAATTCTTATGAATCAGTTCTTTCAGTGGGCAAGCAGGTGTGGTAAGTACTACAGTAAAACTTATGTTTTTACCATCTACTTCTATATCCTTTATCATACCAAGCGTTACCAAATCTTTTTTTAGATCAGGGTCTTCTACATTTGTTAACGCTTCTAAAACTTGCTCTATTGTAATAATCATTTTTGGCATCTTTTTTTATGTTTTTCTTCTTCTGAAAACGAATCACTAAACTTAATTTGCCGTAAAATTTTATGTTCTAATTACTTGCCTTACCATAACCATTCTATCATCACCTACAGAAACCAAATAATTATTATAAGTACTCCAAATTAATTTGTTTACAGAGTGTGTATGGGCATCAAAATTTTCTTTAGTGATGCGTTGTAATAATTGATATGTTTTTGCATCCCAAATTTTGATAGTTTTATCACGGCTGGCAGTGGCAAATAAGGTAGCATCAGGATTAAATACTATATCGTAAATAGCCCAATTATGCGCAGGAATTGATTTCACTAATTCATAATTCCCCACTTGCCAAATATTCAAATGTGCATCTCTACCACCTGTTATAAGGAATTTCCCATCAGGGCTGTAACGCACAACATTTGCTGCAAGCTTATGCCCAATAAAATCTTTTTTATGATCCAATGTGTGCAGGTCAAATACAAGGATATTACAATCACCTAAGGCAACAGCTATTTCGGAAGTAGTATAATTAAAATCAATGCTGCGTACTTTTTCCTTTGATAGTTTTTTCATTTTAATCAATGACAAAGTATCAAGGGAACAAACTGCAAAATTACCATCGCCGCCAGCTGTATAAAAGCAATTGGTTTTTAATGAATATTTTATGTCAAAAATTGGTGCCTTATGATGTTGCAGAATTTTGATTTCTTCTCTTTTTTCTAAATCAAGTATGTGGATACTTCCTGTTGTTATTCCGGCAAGTAATAATTTTTTTTCAGGAATATGACAAATTGCATAAATAGGCCCAGGTAAAGATGCCGCAAATTTTTCGGCTTGTAGGGTTTCTAAATTCCATAGTGCAATAAACATATCACTACCCCCTGTAAAAACAGTATGTTCGGATATTCCTTTATCCATCGCATATACACATCCACTGTGTCCGGTAAGTGTTGCGATATGTTTTATATCAATGTTTATTTCTTTTATTATCCCCATTATTTTATCGTACGGTTTGCCTTTGGTGTGGTTATAATTGCCTAAAAATTTATGTTCACGGCATTATATTTTTAAAAAAAATTAAATCACAAATTTATCCCTCAGAATTGTCCAGTCGTATTCCGTAAATTGAATTTTAGGATTAACATATTTAGGAATGATTTCATGTTTTTTCAATAAAATCAGAATGCCTTCTTCTCCGTTAAAATCGTCTTTAAACCAATTCATAATTGCCGGAACAGAAACCGTATTAGTAAGCATGTCATATTTTACATCTGATTGTAAATAAACTTGTGTTGCCAAATTCAATTGTGCCTCAATTTTTTCCACTTCATAAAAGCGAATGAGCGGACAGCTTGCAGCGCCACAATTCAGAGCAAAATGAATTCTGGGATCGGGTGTAATTAATTGAAATTGATTTTCAAATTCAGTGTTGATGTTTTTTTTACTTAAAAAATCATGCTCTATGTCATCCAGGCTGATCAGCTCACCGCTAATCAAAATCTTTTTTGCTTTAAAAAAGGTATCTTTGTTTTGGTATGCGGTAGTATCTTTTTTTAACAAAATTTGTGTGTAAGCATTGTAAATATTTATCCAAAATACTTTTTTGCTGTTGTCATTATTCAAATATTTTTTCAACGATTTCGTGCTGAGATGCTCAAGCGTATCAGTCCAAGTATTAATATTCTCGTTTCCTTTTACAGAATAAAGTAAATCTTGAGAAATTCTCAATGGGTTGGTTTGATAGGAATCATTTTGTTCCTTGCATGAAGGCAACAAGACACTGGTAAAAACAATAATAATTTTGAGTATAAGCGTTTTTTTTTCCATCTCACTTTTGCTTTACAAAATTAATTACTCCACCTTTTAAGATATGTTTAACTTGTCGCTCACTGATATTGTAAGTAAGTGGAATTTTAATATTTTTTCCAATTACGGTAGCTGTTAGTACAGCTCTGTTTTTGATAGCTGTCCTTAAGCCTTCTATTCGTAAAATATCGCCTTGTTCCAGTTTTTCCCAGTCAGCGGCGTTTTTAAATTCGAAAGGAATTATACCGAAATTGATCAAGTTTTGCCAACCGATACGAGCATAAGATTTGGCAATAGCAAACTTTTGTCCAAGATACCGAGGAGATAATGCAGCATGTTCTCTACTCGAACCTTGAGCATAATTTTCGCCTGCTATAACACAAAATCCTGTATGTGTTTTTTGATTTTGAATGGCTCTATCATAGAAATTTTTGTCAATGGCATAATAAGCATATTTACTTAGCTCCGGAATATTTGAACGTAAGGGCAGTACATCAGCACCCGCTTTCAGTATTCCATCTGTCGAAATATCGTCTCCCATTTTCAATAGAATAGGGATTTCCAGTTTATCCGGAAGCTCTTCAAAATCTGGAAGTGTTTTAATGTTCGGTCCCTTAATCAATTCGGCAGATTCTTCATTTGGAACAATCAGCATCTGCTTACTTATCTTGATTTGGGCTGGGGCTGCCCATTTTGGATAAGCAATATTCATTAAGGTTTCAAGTTCTCTTGGATCAGTAATTTTTCCAGTTAGTGCAGAAGCTGCAGCAGTTTCCGGGCTACATAAGTATACCTGGTCATCAAGTGTTCCTGAACGTCCTGGAAAATTACGAGGCATAGTTCGGAGACTAATAGTATTGGTAGCAGGAGCTTGTCCCATACCGATACATCCCATACAACCGGATTGATGAAGGCGTCCACCAGCAGATATCAAAGGCCCAAGTGCGCTCATTTCTGTCAAATTTTCTAACACTTGGCGTGAAGAAGGATTGACATCAAAAGAAACATCGGAAGAAATAACTTCCCCTTTTATAATTTGAGATGCGATCCAAAAATCACGTAATCCTGGATTTGCAGAAGAGCCAATAACAACTTGGTTTATTTTCAATCCGCTAACTTCTCTTACTGGAACAACATTACCTGGACTACCAGGAAGTGCAATTAAAGGTTCTAACTCAGATAAATTGATTTCAATATCAAGATCGTATGTTGCGCCATCATCGGTTTCCAATTTGATCCACTCTTCTTCTCTTCCTTCTTGTATAAGAAATTCATGGGTAATTTCATCGGAGGGAAATACGGAAGTTGTAGCGCCTGTCTCTGTTCCCATATTGGCGATAACATGACGGTCCCAAGCACTCAAAGATTTCAGACCTGGCCCATAATATTCTAAGATATATCCACGTCCTCCTGTCACGTCATACCTACGAAGCATTTCTAAAATCACATCTTTAGCACTTACCCAGTCGGGTAACTTCCCAATGAGTTTGATACCCATCACTTTTGGCATTATAACAAAATACGGTTCACCTGCTGAAGCAAGAGCTACATCCAATCCACCAGTACCGATGGCAAGCATTCCAATACCACCTCCGGCAGGTGTATGACTGTCTGAACCTAACAGCGTTTTGCCTGGCCTACCAAACCTCTCCATGTGCACTACATGGCTAATTCCGTTTCCTGACCTGCTAAACCAGAATCCAAAACGTGCCGCTGCTGACTGAAGAAATAGATGGTCATCCATATTCTTATAATCTGTTTGAAGCAGGTTGTGGTCTACATATTGTACTGCGACCTCAGGTTTGATTTTATTTAAATTAAATGCTTCCAATTCAAGCATTACCAATGTACCGGTGGCATCTTGTAACAATACCTGATCTATTTTCAACCCGATTTCGGTTCCGGGTTTCATTTCTCCGGAAATAAGATGAGAACTGATCAATTTTTGACTAACGTTTTGTATTTTCATATTTAATAAAATTTAGCCCTACACCTTCTTTCCTTCGGTGCAGTCTTTACAAATATCAATTTTGAAATGTGAACAAAGAACACTGTTTAAACTTTTATAGCTTTCCACATTCTTCTTGATGTAAATTTGGAGATATAATTAAATCAGTCAACAAATTTGCATTCAAAGAAGTGTATTTTGTAAAAAAACCAATCATTTTTCATTTATTAATCCTTAAAATTATTGCTTTTATTCGAGCCATCGCAATAGCGTTTATTCTGTGAATATCCGCACCGGCATAAGAAATATTTTTGCTCTTTTGTTTATGAGCTGCCAAATTTTTTTACTACCGTAATGCTACCTTCTACCATTATTGGCTCGTTTGCCAGCACAGTTACTTTAACGTTTAAATTTTCTATTTTGTCTATTTTTTAAGTTTTTTTAATGTGTATATAACAATTTTACAGCAATAGAACTATCAATGCCACCAGTCATAGTCAATAATACTTTTTCTTTTTTACTCATAATTTTTAATTGTTCCTGATGAATATCCTTTCTGAAATAAGTATTTTATTCTATATTATTCTAGTTTTAGGATATTTGTCTTACCATACTTTATAAATACCCGTACTCCTGACAGTTATTATTGTTCTGTAATACAACTTTATTTTAATTTTTAAACGTTTATCGGTGACTATTTTTTTTCATGGCATTCTTATTTGATTGTTCCTATTATTTACGACTATCTTCAGCTTGTTTTAGCTGTTTGTATAAAGGAACCGTAGAACAAGCTTCGCCATACATGATGCTTTTTGCAACTGAGCGTAAAAGTCTGGTAATCTCAACATAAGCAGACTGAGGTACAGGCAGGTGTCCACAACCCTTTATAACGACACGGGCATCTTTATAATCATTGATATTTAGTTTGTTGAGTATCTCGTTATACAAAATTGTTTCAAGTGTCTCTAAATCACCGAACACTACTCTTTTTACATAAGGCTCTAATTGTATTGCCAATAGCATGTATGCCCAGGTTGGAACAACGGCATCTGCTGAACAGATAAGTGCAACATATTTATCTGTATATTTACTCCAGTCTTCATTCTTGACAAATTCCCTAAAGTCTTTTTCTTTCAATAATAAACCTTGAAACAAGCACTCTTTTATATCGAACAATACACGCTCACCCTGAGGATAAAGCTCTTCAAGGTTGATGGTGATAATGCCACTTAATGCTACTTTATTAATTATTTCCTTTTCCATTTTACATAAACCCTAATTCGAGTTGTGCCTCTTCGCTCATCATTTCTTTCTCCCAGGGAGGTTCAAAAGTCATTGTTATTTTTGCTGATTTAACGCCTTCTATTTCACGCAATTTTTGTTCTGTTTCAGTT
>Ga0222654_1000915_pt1 | contig 14456 bp, 10 predicted proteins | sample AntAcemetagen421_FD_179805 | JGI IMG/M metagenome (GOLD analysis project Ga0222654, IMG submission 179805) | Saline water microbial communities from Ace Lake, Antarctica - #421 | ecosystem: Environmental > Aquatic > Non-marine Saline and Alkaline > Saline | place: Antarctica: Ace Lake... | reverse complement strand
ACTGTAGGATAAGGCTGACTATTTTTCCTAGGTATTCAAAGTATTCTACTGTAGGATAAGGCTGACTATTTTTCCTAGGTATTCAAAGTATTCTACTGTAGGATAAGGCTGACTATTTTTCCTAGGTATTCAAAGTATTCTACTGTAGGATAAGGCTGACTATTTTTCCTAGGTGTTCAAAGTATTCTACTGTAGGATAAGGCTGACTATTTTTCCTAGGTGTTCAAAGTATTCTACTGTAGGATAAGGCTGACTATTTTTCCTAGGTGAATTAATTGAATCAGAAGTGAATTGACAGAGGAGAAATTTCACGGGAACAGGGAAATGATAAATAAATCTGCTGAGAGGGGTTTTCCCCCTTTTTGTATATACCCCCAATCCCCAGAGCCTTTTAAGCTCTTTGAGGAATTATAAGATCTTATAAGATCGAACGAAAATTATTAAAAAAGGTTGCGGTTTCTCGCCATTATTTTACAAATGAGTAGGCCTGTTCTTAACACTGTAAATATGATAGATTGTAACAATCAAAATTATACTCAATATCATATTATGGCACTTTTTTTAATATTTAAGCGCAGGGACCTACTCACAAAAGCCCCCCCTCCTCACAAAAAATGGGGTGATGCCCCCGTTAATCTGCACAAAACTCTCATTTAGGTAGGGATTGTGTGGATTATTGTTCCTAAAGGTCACATAGAGACTGTAGTGCTAGTGTGAACCTTAGTAGGTAAAGCGGAGTATCAAAGTGTCCTCAGTCAAGCTACATTCCATAAAAAGCAAATCACGCACCTTAAAGAGTTTCACTCATAAAATGATACAATGATAGTTGTCTATTAGATTTTGCACTCATTTAAATAAATGAAAGCACAATAGGTATCATAGAATCATTTTACTCATTCCACTATTTACCCTCCCTCAAATCTATTTGCTTTTTATTCCACTTGTTGCCTTGTGGTACTTTGCTACAGCTACTCCTATTTCTCATTTAGTTTATTGTTGCCTTCGGCAGATAGGTTAATGATAAACTCGTAGCTAATAATTTGTGCTCGCCTGCTGGCTCATCGCCTACCTTCAATCAAATTACTCTCGTAATTTTTCATTTGAAGGAGTCTCTTCACTCTCGCAGTTTGCTTCGCAATTGGTAACTCCATTTTCAGCTCTTTTTCATTAGACTCCAAAAGGCTCATGGCCAACGCTTGAATGAATGATATTCATTGCTGACTATTTTGGAGCCATTCAATAGTTGAAATCAGTCATTTCCCATAAACATCCTATATTCACTTACTACTGATTGGTTATTGGCTAGATAGCTTCCCCATTCACGTAATAACCCAAGCTATTAGGAGGTAAGATTTCCATTCATGAATCGAAAAGCCAGATATTACCTATTCTGATAATATTTAAATTTATCTTATAGAGCATAACCATTAATATTCAATGATTTTCAGCAATGAGCATTATCATAATAACATAGTTAATCTCATACTTTAAGTTAAAATGATACTGTTAATCACCCTGTTTTGTATATATTGACGATATACACTAGTTATGCCCAATTAAAGAAAGCCAGCCGCACAAACAGCACATTTGGTTTTTTGCCGACACGAAAGCCAACGCAGAAAAAACCAAAAGAGCTGTTTTTTGCCAACGCTCGAAAAAAAAACGAACAAAATACGGAAAACCGCAATAGAAGAAATAGAATGAATTGTATTTTTAGGAATTTAAAACCAACTGAAAAAATATGGAGCTAATCCAAAATAACCCTTATCGAATTGCAGGAATTCTATCTAACGCAACTGCAAAGGAACTTGAAAAACAAAGAGGAAAAATTAGAGCGTTTGCCAAGGTTGGAAAAGAAATCAAATCTGACTATGATTTTCAAATTCTTGAAAGTATAAGAAGAACAGAAGATTCTATTGATAAAGCATTTGCAAATATTCAACAAAACCAAGACAAAGTAAACAATGCCCTTTTTTGGTTTTTAAATGCAAGTCCTTACGACCAGATAGCAATTGATTATCTAAAAGCAGGAAACTCGGAAAAGGCGATTGAGAAATGGGAACAAGTAACCATCAACAAAGAAGTAAACTCTAAAAATTTCTCTGCATTCAACAATTTGGGAACTTATAAATTATTAAGCCAAACCCAAAACGACATAAAAGAAGGGATTCAAGCAAAAATAAAAATGATTGAATCTGACTATTTTGAAAATTTCGTTCATTGTGTTGCAGGAATTACGTTGAAAATTGACAATGAAAAACAAATTGAAAAAATGGTTGATGAATTGCTAACGCAATTCAATAACCAATATTCAAGTTCTGAAACATTGGAATTGTTTAGCAATTGTAACGGTTCTGCACAAAAGTATCTTTCCAAAAAATTTACAGAAGAACCAATACACAAAATTGAAAGCCAAATTGAAAGCACCAAAAAGAAGAGAAACCAAAACAAAGGTGGAGCTTATGAATTTGGATTAAGACTTTACGTAAATTGTAAAGATGATTTGTCTCTATTAAAATCTTTGTTAGGTACAAACGACTTAAAATACAAAATGATTGCCGACAATTTGGCAAAAGAGATAATGCAATGCGGAATTGATTATTTCAAAGAATGGCAAGAAACGAAAGACCCAAGTGAAGAAGGCTTAAAGTTGCTGAAATATGCCAAATCAATAGCGGTTGGAAGTCAAACAAAAGACAGAGTTAAAGAAAACACCGATGGAATTCAAGAATGGGCTGAAACTGCACCAATTAAAGAAGATTTAGCATTCGTTACGGGTAAATTAAAATCATTTCAAAACTTAAGCGACACTATATCCAATGTAAAATCATTGGTTAGTTCTTGTAAAAGTAGGTTGCAAAACATTAGAAATATTTTAGGCTCAAATGATGAATTCTATTTGAACATTAGTAGTGCTGTTGTGAGCAACGCTCTTGGAATGGTAATAGAAGTTGTTAATGAAGCCCAAAGTGGACTCGAATATAACAAAGCCAAATTAATTCGACTACCAGATATTGTTTCAGATGCTGTTTCAGCAATTTCAGCAATGGGTTCACTTGATATGAATAGTCAAACACGACATAGATATTCTGAAAACAAATCCACAATAAGCGGTATAAATAGCCAACTCGAAAATGTGAGAAGACAAATCCGTTCAACAACTTCATCTTCATCATCAAGCAGTAGTGGCGGATGTTACATTGCAACTATGGCTTATGGTGATTATGACCATCCACAGGTAATGGTACTGCGAAAATTTAGAGATGACTTTTTAAGCAAAACCGTGATTGGAAGGAGTTTTATCAAATTCTATTACAGGTATTCACCCAGTTTAGTTGAAAAACTAAAGAATAAACAAAGTATCAACCTCATAATCCGAAAGGGATTAGACCAATTTATTAAAGCAATTAAAAAATAATGAAGAAAACTTTACTCATTGCTCTCTTTTTCGGAGCGACAAATCTTTTTGCTCAAGACCAACAGGATTCTACTTTGACAAACAAAGTAAAAAAGCTTGAAGCTCAAGTCAATAAACAAGAACAAGATATAAAACAAATATCTTTAGAATTGGACAAAGACTATTGGACATACAGAGGTGTTAAAAAAGAAACGCAAGAAAAAATCACCCATCAAAAAAGTACCATTGATAGTTTAAATCAACTTATCAATTCGAGCAACCAAAAATTTGTTGAAGTCAACGACAATCTCGACTCAAAAATAAAACAAACAGAAAAGACTGTCACTTCAAACAATTCCAAAATCTCTGAACTCGATAGTAGTTTAGATAAAAATCAATTGTATTGGATAATTGCCACTTTGGCAACCCTTTTATTAGGTGGATTAGTTTATTGGTTATTGGGCAAACGTATCAAATCAAGCAAGACTGATGTAGAAACCCAAATCAGAAATACCAAAGCTTCATTAGAAGAAGAAAGTGTGAAGTTGGATAATAAGTTAGTGGAAGTTTTAACAAAACAATTGGATGTAATTAAAACAGACCAATCATCTGGTAAACAAACAAATGAAAACGACCACTCATTAGTTTTAAAAGTAGCAGATAGGTTAACGGCTATGGAAACCAACCATTATAGAATGGATCCTAGCACAAAAGGACTAAAACAATTGATTCGTGCTGTAAAAAGCATAAAAGAGAATTACTTGTCAAGTGGTTATGAAATAGTAGAAATGATTGGACAAGAATACAAAGAAGGCTTAAATGTTACAGCCAATTTTATTCCTAGCGAAGAAATTGAAACAGAAAAAAGAGTAATCACGAGAATAATAAAGCCGCAAGTAAATTTTAACGGAAAAATGATTCAAGCTGCACAGATTGAAGTAAGTGTAGGAGAATAAAAATATAAATTATGAAAAGAACAACAGTTGATTTTGGAATAGATTTAGGAACTACGAATTCTGCCATTTCAAAAATGCAAAATGGAAATCCAGAAAGCATTAGAACAAACACACTAAAAGACACAATGCCTTCTTGCGTTTACATAAACAGGCGAAAAGCTATACAAGTTGGTGATGCAGCATTTAACGCATTGAAAGATGAAAAATTAAATGCGATGAAAAATTGGGATAGTAGTAAAGACAATTCTTTTATTGAGTTTAAACGAACGATGGGCTCTGATGCTTCTTATGAAAGCTCAAATGCGGAACGTTCTTTTTCTTCAATTGATTTATCGGCTGAAGTACTAAAAACACTAAAGTCTTTTGAAAAAGATGAAAATATCAATTCTGTAATAATAACTGTTCCAGCTGCTTTTAAAAACAATCAAATTGACGCAACAAGAGAAGCAGGTAAACAAGCAGGTTTTGATCAAGTAGGTATCATCACAGAACCAGAAGCAGCGGCTTGGGTATATGGAATGAATTCAGAAAACAAAGATGGATATTGGCTCGTATATGATTTTGGAGGAGGAACATTTGATGCTGCCTTACTAAAAGTTACAGATGGCATTAGGCAAGTAATCGATACAGAAGGAGATAACTATTTAGGTGGTAAAAACCTAGATGAAGCGATTGTAGATGAAATAATCCTCCCTCACTTAAAAGAAAATTTTGTTATTGATCAATTACTTGAAGATAGTAACAAAAGAAATATTTTAAGGGCTGCAATGAAGCAATTTGCAGAAAGAATAAAAATAGAACTCTCATTTAATGAAGAAGCAGATTTACTTACTCAATTGGGTGAAATTCCAGGTAAAGATGACGAAGGAGAAGAGTTTGAACTTGAAATTGTAGTTACTCAAACACAATTAGAAAAAGCAATTGGACCAGTATTTCAAAAATCCATTGACATTAGCAATAAACTATTAGAAAGAAATAATCTTAAAGGAGATAAACTTTCGGCATTAATATTAGTTGGCGGCCCTACCTATTCGCCTATTGTAAGAAGAATGCTAGAGCAACAAATTTGCAAGCCAGACACTAGCGTTGACCCTATGACAGTCGTAGCCAAAGGAGCTGCAATTTACGCTTCTACTATTAAGAAAGATGAAACAACGATTGTTGTAGACACTTCAAAAATACAGCTTGATATTTCATATGAAGCAACGTCTGTAGAAGAAGAAGAATTTATAACTGTAAAAATTTCAGAAGATAAAACCGAAGGTGAGATTCCAGAAAAAGTGTTTGCAGATATTGCTAGAGGTGATGGCGGATGGTCAAGCGGTAAAGCGGAAATAAATACCATTGGTGAAGTTTTTACAGTACAACTTGCTAAAGGTAAATTAAACACCTATTCAGTAAGCCTTTATGATAACAAAGGAAATTTACTTGAATGCGAACCTTCTTCATTTAATATTTTAGGTAGTGGCAAAGGAGGTAGTGCTGTTCTTCCGTATAATATCGGGATTGAAATACAAGATATATCTTCTGGAAAACTTCAATTTAAGACTGTGCCGAGATTGAATAAAACCAAGCAACTTCCTGCATCTGGAAACCTAGCTAAACTTAAAACACCTAGTCAAATAAGACCCGGTATGGATGAAGATTATTTAGAAATTTCAATATATCAGGGAGACCACGATTGTGAGGGTTCTAGGGCGATTCACAATCATCACATCAATACAATTTTAATAACAGGAAGTGATTTGCCGTCCCTACTACCTGAAAACAGCGAAGTTAACATTGAATTAAATATTGATATTAATCAAAAAATTACTGGTTTAGCCTTTTTTCCACATTTGGCATTTACATACGAATTTGAGTGTGAAACAAAAGTTGATTCTGTTAATGATTCAAAGGCAGATTATCTAATGAAAGAGATAAAAAAGGCTAAAAATGATATTATCAATTTAAAGTCAAAAGGCATAGAGTCGGCTGATTTAAATCAGTCTGAAAAAGAAATTGAGGAAATCGAGAACCACTTTAATAAAAATAAAGAAGCAGCAGACACACAGCAACAAACCATTGAGAATTTAAGAAAAACACTAAAAACCATTGATAAGCTTATTGGTGACAGAGAATGGCCAGAATTAGAAAAAGAATTAAAAGATGCTTTCCACAGTTTGGAGGAGGTGAATAAAGAAAAAGGAAATGAGCAAACCTCACAATTAGTTGAAAAACTTCGCCCAGATGTAGAACAAGCTATTCGAGAAAAAGACAGGAAAAATGCACCTCAATTAATTGAAATGATCAATTCGTTGTCGTTTGAATTAGAAAGACTAGAGCATTTAATTGGTTTTGTATTAATGGTTGATAGAGATTTTGATAGTTTAAACTGGAGAGATAGAAACTCTGCAAGGGCAACGATTGAAAGGGGTAAAACTATTATTTATGAATCGCCTAGTATTGAACGTATTCAGCCAATAATTAATGACTTATTTGATAATGGCGACTTTGGAAGTGGTGGTTCTAATGAAGGAGGCTCAAAAACACCAAAAGGTATTTTAAGAGGATAATGATTTCGGCACACAAAAGACCTAAAAGATGGCAAAAACAAAACAAATAGAAGTTCAAGGTACGGTAATCAATTTATCACTTGCAAAAGATTCTGATTATATCTGCATTACGGATATGGCAAATGCCAAAGACGGAAGTGGCAGAGCAGCAGACATTATTAAAAATTGGATTAGAACACGTACTACACTTGAATTTTTAGGCACTTGGGAACAATTATCCAATCCAGATTTTAAAGTGGTCGAATTTGACCACTTTAAAATGGAAGCAGGTTTGCCCAGTTTTGTTTTAAGTCCTTCAAAGTGGGTAGAAACCACCAATGCAACAGGTATTTTCACAAAAAAAGGCAAATATGGTGGTACTTATGCTCATAAGGATATTGCATTTGAATTCGGTTCTGCTATAAGTCCAGTATTTAAACTATTCTTAATCAAGGAATTTCAACGTCTAAAAGATGATGAAAATGACCGTTTACAATTGGAATGGAATCTTCAAAGAACACTTTCCAAAATCAATTATAAAATTCATACAGATGCTATTAAGGAAAATATCATTCCAAATCTAATTTCAAAAACTCAAATCAATTTTACTTATGCCAATGAAGCAGATTTGCTAAATGTGGCTCTTTTTGGAATTACTGCAAAACAATGGAAAGAAGAAAATCCCAATGCAAAAGGAAATATGCGTGATGATGCCAGTATTGAACAATTGGTAGTATTGAGTAATATGGAAAGTATCAATGCTTTACTAATTGAACAAGGGCTAACTCAAAAAGATAGATTGATACAACTCAATAAAGTAGCCATTATGCAAATGAAATCACTTTTAGAAAATGATTCGTTTAAAAAATTGGAAAATTAATGAAAGTAAACTACGGCATATATTTAGGTGTAAGTTACGCTTCCATTGCAAAAATGGAAAATGGAATGCCTGTAATTCTTAAAAGTAATGCTTTAAAGGATAAAATGCCAGTTTGTATTTACTTCAATAAAAAAGGTTCTATTCAAGTTGGAGATAGCGCATTCAATGCACATAGAACTGAAATAATAAATAATCAAAAAGATTGGAGCAGTTCTTCCAATAATTCTTTTATTGAATTTACCAGAACTTTAGGAACAGATAAAACCTACTACAGTACCAACGCTAATAAATCTTTTACTTCTACAGAATTAGTTTCTGAAATTTTCAAAACACTTATTTCATTTGAAAAAAGTAAAGTTGTAAATGCCGCAGTTATAACAGTACCTGACGGATATAAGATGAACCAAATAAATGCTATTCGAGAAGCAGGAGAATTGGCAGGTTTGCAGCAAATAGAAATTCTTCAAAAGTCGATTGCTGTGACAATGACTTACGGCTTGGATTCTAACAACGGAGATGGATTTTGGTTGGTATTTGACTTTGGTGTTGGAACATTTGATGCTACCCTTTTGAAAGTTGAAGAAGGAATTATGAAAGTTATTGATAATGAAGGAGATAATTACCTTGGCGGCAAAAATTTAGATTTTGCAATTGTTGATGAAATCATTATGCCATACCTCAAAGAGAATTTCGTGATTGATTCTATTTTAGCTGACGATATTAAAAAGCAAATTCTACGTAATGCTCTACGATTTTATGCAGAGGATGCCAAAAAGAAATTATCCCATAATGAAAAATACGACATCTATTCAGATTTAGGAGAGCTTGGCGAAGATGACGAAGGTGAAGAAATTGAGTTAGATATAACAATTTCACAAGCTAATGTTGCAAGTGCACTTTCGCCTGTTTTTCAAAAGGTAATTGACATTAGTAAACGATTATTAGAAAGAAATAATTTAAGTGGTTCAGCTTTAGATTCATTAATACTTGTTGGTGGTCCAACTTTTTCGCCAGTACTACGAAAAATGTTAGAAGACCAAATCTGTAAACCCGATACAAGCATTGACCCTAAAACTGCTATTGTAAAAGGTGCCGCCTTATATGCATCTGCAATTGCCGTTTCAAAAGAAGCACAAGAACAGAAAAGATACAAAAACAAAATTCAGTTAGAAATTGCAAATGAATCTTCAACAGTAGAAGCAGAAGATTTTGTACCTATTAAAATTTCAGAGGATAAAACCGAATGCGAAATTCCTGAAAAAGTATTTGCAGAATTTACAAGAGGCGACAAAGCTTGGTCAAGCGGAAAAATTGAAATAAACACTATTGGTGAAGTTGTCGAAATTCAACTAAACGAAGGTAAAACCAACATTTTTGAAGTTGTCCTTTTTGATGATAAAGGGAATGTTTTAGAAAGTGAACCTTCAACTTTTAGCGTTATTCAAGGGTCAAAAATTGGTAGTGCTACTTTAGCCTATAACATTGGAACAGAAATAAAAGACAAAAAAACAGGTAATATAATTTTTAGAACAATTAAAGGATTAGAAAAAAATCAATCTATTCCAGCAGCAGGAACATATAATGGTATTAAAACAAAGTTTCCAATTCGACCAGGTGTAGCATCTGATTTCATCAAAATCCCTATATACGAAGGAGACCACGCATCAGAAGGCACAAGAGTAATTTATAATGAACACGTATTAGATGTCATTATTAGTGGAGCAGATTTACCAACTTTATTACCTGAAAATTGTGACATTGATTTGATGATTAATGTTGATAGGCCAGAAAAAATAACAGTTACAGCTTACTTTCCTTCTATTGATTTTTCAATTGAGGTAAATACTCAAATAAACTATAATGCAATTTCACTTGAAAAAGTAGAAGATTTACTTTTTGAACTCACAGAAAACGAAATTTTAAGCAGTTCAGAATTTCAGAGCTATTTTGAACAATTATCAAAATTAAAAAAGAACCTTGATATAGATACTCTTCAAGAAATTTTCACTCAATTAAAGGTGTATGGACGTAAAACATAAAAACATATTATCCAAAGGTCAACCGATTGGGGACAAATACAAGGTAACGTTCTTCCTTAAAAAAGGTAGTTATGCAGAATCCTATCGTGTAAAAGACCAAGAAGGAAAAACGAAACTCTTAAAACTTTTTTCTTACTCAAAATTAGATAGAACGCAATTTGACAATAATGGTGATATTCTTGAAATAGAAATTTTAAAGAAAATCAAACACCCCAATTTGGTCGCCTATTGCGATAATGGAGAACTACTTTTAGAAAATCAAAAATATGCTTTTGTAATTCTCGATTTTATCAGCGGTGAAACATTAGCCGACAAAATGAAACGAGACCATACTTTTAATCCTTATGAAGCTAAAGCTGTAATTTCAGGCGTTCTGAATGGATTGAATTACTTGCATAATCTTGAAAACCCAATCATTCATAATGATATTACAAACCTCAATATTATGTCTGATTTATCAGGTAAAGTAGAAATTCCAAAAATAATTGATTTTGGTTATGCTCGATATTTAAGTCAATCGAACAAGGACTTTTTAAAAGATGGATTAAATCCATTTTATCAAGCAAACGAAAGTTTCAATAAAGTCTTTTCTGTGCAAAGTGATGTATTTTCGGTTGGTGCTCTATATTATCATTTGCTTTTTGGTTTACCGCCTTGGTTCGTTGAAATTTCAAAGTACAAGTCGGATAAAGTAAAGTTAGAAGATGCTGTTTTGGAAGAACGTAAAAAACCGCTAAAGTTTGAAAAAAAAATAGATGAACAAACACAAAACATCATAACCAAAGCTTTACAACCAAATGCAGAAAATCGTTTTAAGAACGTTAAAGAATTTATCCAAGCAGTTAACGGAGAGTTAGAAGTACAGCAACTTTCAGTTCCGCAAGAAGCATCAAAACCAAAACTAAAGAATCTAAAAAACGGTCAAGGGTTTAAGGCTATTGCAGGAATGCAGGAACTAAAAGACACGATACAGTTAGACGTAATTGATGCTTTGAATGATAAAGAACGATATGCCGAATATGGTTTGACTATTCCAAACGGGATGTTACTTTATGGACCACCAGGTTGTGGAAAAACATTTTTTGCGGAACGAATGGCGGAAGAAATTGGATTTAATTTCTACCAGATAAAACCTTCTGACATTCAGAGCAAATTTGTAAACGCTTCACAAGAAAACATTAAAAACCTCTTTGATGAAGCTCGTGAAAATGCACCAAGTATCATTTTTATAGATGAATTAGATGCAATGGTTCCTAATCGGAATGATTCAAATGTAAACCATATGAACACGAGTGCTGTAAATGAATTTTTAGCACAAATGAATAATTGTGGAGATGATGGCGTTTTTATTATTGGAGCAACTAACAGACCCAATTCAATTGACCCAGCAATATTGAGAGCAGGTCGTTTGGATAAAGTAATTTATTTGCCACCCCCCGACTTTGAAGCTCGTGAATTGATGTTTAAGCTGTATTTGGAAAAACGACCAAGAGAAATTGGTTTAGATTATACTGTTTTAGCCAAAGCAACAGAAAACTTTGTTTCAAGCGATATAAAATTCTTATGTGATGAAGCTTCGAGAAAGGCGTTGCAACTAAAGTCGAGAATTTCAAATGAAATATTATTAGAAACTATTAATAGCAACCGACCTTCAATAACGCTTAAAGAATTGAATAGCTGCATTGCTATCAAGGCTAAAATGGAAGGTTTATCAGACAATACTAACGACCGACAGAGAATCGGTTTTAAAAACAATTAGATATGGAAGCATTAAACTTTAACAAACTATTATTAAAGACTGCATTTTCCTGTATGGCTTGTGATGGTGATATTGATAAACGTGAAGTTAAATTGATTAAGAAATTGCACAAGGAAAACAAAACCTTTGGCGAAATTGACATCAATGCTGAATTGGACACCTTATTACTTGCAATTAACAAAGATGGACATCAGTTTTTAAAAAGTTACTTCAATGAACTTACAACGGCTGAATTATTAGAAGCTGATGAACTAAAATTGATAGAAGTGGCAATTGAAACCATAAAAGCAGATGATAAAGTTGAGTACAGCGAAATTAAATTTTTCAAAGTCATTCGTTCAAAGTTAAAAATTGACAATGAACTAATTCTCGAAAAGAATCCTGAATTTGAAGAATATTTAGAACAAGATATTATTAGCGAATCATACTTATCAAGACTTCAAGACGACTTCTTTGACACGCAAGTTTTACCAGAATTTGAATTAATAAGTGAAATTGATTCTGACATTTTGAAGAATCTTAAAGACGAAAATGAAGAGTAGCGGAACAATAATAAAAATTACTTTAGCAATATTGCTGTTCCTATGCTTGTTGGATATGCCTTACGGGTTTTATCAATTTGTGCGATTTGTGGCATTAATCGGATTTGGAATTTTGGCGTATAAAGCGAACGCAGAAAGTAAGAATACGGAAATGGTTATTTACGGTGGACTTGCACTACTCTTTCAGCCATTTTTTAAAATAGCACTTGGAAGGGAAATGTGGAATATAGTGGACGTGATTGTGGGAATTGGACTTATTGCAAGCTTGTTTATGAATAGAACAAAAAGCCAACGCTAAAAGCCATACACATTTGCAATTCGCACCAGCCGACACACAAGCCAAAAATTGCAAAAGAGTATGTCTTTGCCAACGCTACAAACAGAACGTGAAAAATAAAAAAAGGGCATAACAATGTATATAAAAAATAGGCGAAATAGTTGTAAAATCGAGGTTTTTAGCTCGTATCAAATAGTGAGCTTAATCGAAAGTTTGGCACTTCGAAATCGCCTACTTTTCATATACTAACCGTTGTAGTGCATTAAAATAAACCAACCGAAATTAAGAAAATTATGAAATTGAAAAGTACCATTTATGTAATTGGAATTATGACAATCGTATCAAGTTGCGGAATTCCACAAGCTGATTATGATAAAATCATTGCTGAAAATCAAGACTTAAAAACAAATATTGAAAAAATCACATCTGATTTGGATGAATGCCAAAATGGTGCAGAAAAAACTGTAGCAAAAGTTTTAAAGGCATATTCTGAAAAAGATTATACTACAGCAAAAGAGAACATTAATAGGCTTTCCGAGAAACACCCAGAATCACCTAAAAATGCTGAATTTCAAAAATTATTAGAGACAATTGAAAAAGACGAATTGGCTTTAAAGAAAGTAAAAGAAGCAGAAGAAAAAGAGCGCATCAGATTAGCTAATATTAATAACACAGGAATTTGGAGAGTTGGACACTACGTAGATGAATTTGGAGAACCAACGAAAGATGGCTACATAACGAATTCTTCACATATAGCAGGAACTTTCAGCAATACTGCTACTCAAGATTCAAAACTGAATGTAGATTTTTTAATCAATAGTTCATCAAAAATATATATTCAACTTTATGAATATGCAGGGAACAATCCAGTTAAAGCATATTCTTCCGAAAGTTATAGCGTTTTAGTTCAGGATAAAGATGGTGATAGACTAAAATTGAGAGCTACGAACTACTCTGACAGACTTGGTTTTGGAACTTCTGATTCAAGAAAATTGCATAATGCTTTAATGAAAGGTGGTAGCCTTAAATTTAAGATTTACGAGATTGACACACCTACTACTGAATATGAATTTACAATATCGAATGCAGATTGGTATGATAATGCCCAAAAGAAACTTGGAAAATAGTAACGCACTACAACAATGTATATAAAAAATAGGCGAAATAGTAGTAAATTCAAGGGCTTTGGCTCGTATCAAACTTTGTGTTTAACAGAAAATTTCGTACTTCGAAATCGCCTACTTTTCATATACTAACCGTTAGGCTTAATTAAAACAAACGCAAATGGAACCTGCAACTTGGGGATTTATTGGAACAATTTTAGGAACCATAGTAGGTGCTTCTGCAAGTATTATTGCTACTTATCTGAATGGAAAAAACAGTCTGAATATTCAAAAAGGTACAGAAAAATTTAAGCGAGATGAAATCGCTAGAGAATTTCAAAGAGATAACCTTCTGAAATTACAAGATGAATTTGTTGCTGGAATGAGATTAATAGGAAGAGCTCACATTGAATCTTTTAGTTACTATAAAAAACATAACGATTGGCAAGGATTTATACTGAGTGATGAAGTAGACACTGCGCTGAATAATATGCATCAAAATTTTATGAAACTGACTGAGAGAGTAAGTAATGACAAATTACGAGAAAGTATAATTGACATTAGGAAAGATTTGGCGAGTATGAGAACTTATGAAACCGAAGTTGAAAATGAACAATACATAAAAAAACTCGCAGACAAGTACGAATTACTTATGACAGAAATTGGAGTTGAACTAAGAAATAATTATAAATAACTAAGCCTAACACCGTATAAAAATAATAGGGCAATTGTCGCTTAACTCAATGTTCAGGAACTTTTTCGAGGTCGCCAAATTTTTAAATTTGGCTTATTGAACAAAAAAAGATAATAAGAAAAATTTAAAAATTCGGCTTGTGTTCAACCGAATAGTGTAGGCTTCCCCTTTTTAGGACAGTTGTAAATTATAAAATATTCTCAATCTTCAGAAAGGGGTACCCCTTTCTGAAGATTGATTCCATAAATTTTCGGAGGCAACCCTCCCAGACTATC
>Ga0222654_1000914_pt1 | contig 14470 bp, 9 predicted proteins | sample AntAcemetagen421_FD_179805 | JGI IMG/M metagenome (GOLD analysis project Ga0222654, IMG submission 179805) | Saline water microbial communities from Ace Lake, Antarctica - #421 | ecosystem: Environmental > Aquatic > Non-marine Saline and Alkaline > Saline | place: Antarctica: Ace Lake | collected... | reverse complement strand
ATTCCCCATAGTAACCCTAACTCCCAACACCGCTTCAATGTTTCATTGAAGTTTACCCTGAACATTTCTCAGGGTTCAACACTGCATTCAGACTAGGCTGTTCCAGCCGTCAGAATGCTTAGTTATTATAGCCCGTTTTTCTTGTCACTTTTCGTCAAATATTTGATTAGGGTAAATTGTCATTAAATCAGTCACAGTTTGATAGTCTATATTGAGATTCATGTCGGGAATATTTATTACGTCATTACTTCTAAGCTTTTTTACAAGAACAGAATCTTCATTAGCTGCTATCCATCGTTTAACTCTCTCAATAACCTCTACTTTGGGTTTTTTATTATCGTCAAGATTCCACTTTATTCTTTTGAATTGGTCAAGGGCTAAAAGCTTTTCAGGATTAATTGCAACAAGTTCAACGTCTTCAAAACCACGAAAGTCAACCGAGTAACCCTTATTCCTTACCAATGTTAATCCATAACCAAGACAATGTAGTCCGACTCCTGCAAACAAAACCTTCGCATCATGCTGTTTGGCATTCTTGTATATTTGCATTGCTAAATCTTTATCATACGTCAAATGGTCTCCGTTAGCTGGTCTTGTTTTGACCAATACAAAATAAATTTGTCCTTGTTTACGCAATACAAGTTGCGGGTGTTGATTAAAATCGGTGGAGCCGTCTAAAACCTCGTAACCTTTCTCTTTAGCGTACTTATAAATAATGTCTATACCAAATTCATGAATTTCTTGATTTGTCATCAAATCATTTGGGTCAACATTTTTAGCGGCAATCAATTCTAATTCTCTCATTTCATTAAAGAGTTCTTCTTGATTTTCACTCATTATTTTATTTTTTAAGTTCGTTAAGTCCTATTATTGGATTGGGATAATCAGTTCCTTTAGGTGTGAATGCGATTGCTTCTTTATAATATTCTTTTGCTTTATCATTGTTACCTATTTCGGCATAAGCAACTCCAATGTTGTTTAGATAGGTCGCATAAATTTTGTTCCAAGTCAAACAGTCCGCAAAAGTGTGAATGAAGTTCGGTAGCACATATCTTATTTTGTCTTGGTCAAAGTAAAGAAGACCACCGTAAGTTATTTTGTCTGAAAACTTGATTGCTGTTTGTCCATCTGGGAAGCGAATATTTGAAATTCCTTCTGTCTTTGCGTATGCTGTTATGCAGTCAATTGTCCTGTCTAACCAAAACTTATGATTAGCTTTCTCTCCCAAAGTTTCAAGTCCGAAAAATTCATTGTCTTTTGAGTTTTTCAATTGTAGATAAACGTTTTGAAAAATCGCATTCACACCATTCAAATATGAAATGATTGCGTCTCTAAGCCGTCCTTGTTTTTTATACTCAACACCAAGGTCATTCCAATAACCATAGTCAAGTGGATTTTCTTTTGTCAGTCGTTCAAGTGTTGAAATTTCTGTCATTCTGTGTCGTCTTTAAAATGGGCTATAACGGTCTGGCTAAAAATAAGCGATAGCGACCCGGAGGGTTATTTTTAGGTATTGTTGTAAGCTGGCCTTCTTTCCTTTTGAGTCGTGGTATGTCTGTTTTATTTTGGTCATTTTACTTGTCTGTCTGGCTTGTGCGTTGGCTGTTTTAAAATTTTTAGAGGGAAGGGATTTTAAAAAATAATTTTCCCTTCGGGTGGAAAAGGTGGAAGCTCTTTTGCGATTTTTGGTCTGTGCGTTGGCTTGTGCGAATTGCAAATGTGCATACACCTGTGGGCTGGTTATTCTTCACTATTTTCCGTTGTTTGAATTATTTCTGCCATTAAACCATATAAGTAAAAATGCAATTTAACCTTCACTGTCGAGCCAACAGAAAACATATCATAATTTCCTTTAATCAATCTTGCTGTTAACTGGATGTTTGATATTTTAATTGCCTTAAATCTCTGACCATGATTTTTGACAACAATAGCATCAAATAATAAAACCTCACCATTTGGATCTTTCCATTCATAGTGGAATTCAGGATGTAAGTTGTGATATCTACTTTGAATGTTGTTTAAGTAATTTTTACCGTCATAGTAATTAAAGTTGTATGATTCTGCTATGAATTTGAAATAGTAAAAACGAAGCGGATAATCTTTTTCTAACTGTGTATTTTCCCTTGCCATACGCAAAAGTTTTACTCTTGTATTCGCGTCATGTAGGTTTCTACCATAAATTTTAAACAAGAACTTTACTACTTCAAAGTTCTCTTGCATAGATTCCATTTCGGAAATATAGGAATCGCATTTTTCGAACTCTTCTTTTTGTAAATGGTAATTGTGCAATAAAATGCAAGCATAAGGTCTCAGCCTTGCATTTTGATAAAGCTCATCCAAATATTGCTTATAATCTTTGTTGTCGGTTCTTTTGTTAAGATAATTAGCGTAAAGAGTTTGTAAACTATCAATTCTAATTATATCATCAGTTACTGTTCGGTTTGCTAAATCAAACAAATCCTCAATTAGAATCTGCTTTTGCATTTCATCTTCAATGTCGTATTCGATATTTTCAAGCTGCCAAACAATTAATTTGATGTAGTCAACGTAGCTAAAAGCAGAAAATGGGTCAAGGAGCTGTTTTAGTACAAATAAATCTTCTGCTTCCTTGATATAGAAATTCGTGTAGTTAAGTTGATTTTCTTCCGCAAAATACAGTTTAGCTAATTCGAAATTTAAGGACGCTCTTCTGTGAATGAATCTATGATTTCTAAAATCTAAAAGACCTTCTGCGTAAAGAATGTAGTCGATTGCCTTCTTTACAGATGCCTTTGTTTTTCTACTTTGAAGATTGATAGCATAGTTTAGAAGAAAATAGGGATCGTCAGAAAGTTTTGTATAACCAGCATCATATAGTTTATCTATCTGCGTGTTGTTATATTCATTATTCCTACCAAGTGCCCTTAATAAATTGTTAGCTAAATAGGAGCTTGTTTGACCGTGTTCTATTTGCTTTAACATTTGCTCATAAAACTGAAATTGTTTGTCCTTATTTGGAATAAATCGGTTAACAAGTCTTTCTGCAATGAGTGGATGTTTAGTTTTGAAGTACAAATCTGGCTGAGTACCATGTGATGGAACGAATTCCTGAATCAGAATTCCTTTCCCTTCTGCTTTTATAATTTTTGTGATGAATTCATCCCAGTCCATCTTGATGTTTTGCTTTAACCAACTCGCAGGCATTAGGAGTTTATGTTTGTGCAATAAGGCTGTGTACAAAAATGCCTGTTGTGCTTCCTTGGATAGTTGGTTGTAACAATCAATCAAATCATTTTCATGGCGACCAGATGTTATTAAAGCCATTAAAGCAACAAAGGAATCAGAATTGTACTCCTCCATTATTTTTGAAACTAATCTTTTCTTCTCGCCAGCATCCCTATATTCAATTAGATTCGCCCTTTTTAGTTTTTCAAGTAAGTCTTCAATTTCTTCTACTGTGAATTCACCTGAAATTTTCAGTTCATGTGAATTCGGAACACTTCGATTTAGTTTGAATTTTTCAAGTATGTTCTCTCTGATAGGAGCAATAAAGAAAATGTTGCAATCCTGAAATTGCTCAATGCTGATATCTCTTTGAATTTCAATTAATGATTTAAAATAGCTTTCAATTTCAATTTCATCACAGAAGAAAATGAAGTTTTTAGCCTTCATTGTTTTAATCAGGTCAATTAAATGCTCCTTTCTTGCCTTATTAAAATCAACTATTTCAAATGCTACAAGGTCTAAATCAGTTTGCTTTTCAAGTTCATAAATTAAACGTAATGTAAAAGTAGATTTTCCGATTCCAAAATCACCACTAATAAAAAAGACAGGCACAAACGTACCTTTCTTGTCATTTACAACTTTTTGAATTTCGTTAGTAAATGTTTGAGTAAACTTCGTTTTGATTACGTCTAAACCCCTAGTGATAACTCCAAAATTTGGTTCATCACCTTTGTAATATTCTTCTTCTTTAATAAAACGTTCTCTAGTATGTGTGTTTAATTGCTTTACAATTCCGTCAAGACTAAGAAGCAATCGGGGTGGTGCAGAAATGTGAGAATCCTTGCTACTCGAAAGTGATAAGCCTTTCTTTTTTACAACAATGTCTGCGTTTTTTGTTTCCCATTCTTTGTATTTAAGAAAGAAATCTTGAAAAGAACACTTGATTATGCAAATTTTATTTTTCTTATAATAGGCAAGTGCATTCTCATTTGGATATGGGTCAACATTTAATATCCACCTTTTATCACGGAAATTGTAAGAATCAAACTTGGCAAGTAGTTCCTTTCCAAAATCATCAGTAAATGAATAGCCCATGCTTAAAAACTGAATTTCATGGCTAATATTCTTCAAGTCATTTAACACCAATTTATAGAAGCTGCCAAGTTTTCTAAAATCATCCGTTGAAAAGGCCAATGGATATAAACTTTTATCTGAAATACACCCATTTAATTTAATGTACCTAACTTCTGTATTCGATTCCCGGTAATTATATTGTTTTTGATTTCTAACTGGTTTTATGTCGTAAATTTTCTGTGATGATCCGATTATTTCATCAAAAGCTCTTTCAACTAGTAAGTCATAATTTGTAGTTATAATTTCACGCCATGGAATACTCGCCATTATTTTGTGGGCTTCAGTTACAGTATATTTCTGGAGAAGTTCAAGAACAAAATTGTCAAAATTCGTCCTACTGAAACTATCATCTGCCGAAAGAATATCAAGCCATTTTGTAATGTTTGGCTCATTTAGTTGCTTGCCGATTTTTGATTCATAATATTCAATAACTTCTTTGCTTAAAAATCGTTTCTCTCCAATAGAAGCACCTGCACCAAGAAATAGTATCGTATTTGATTTTTTAATGTTAAGGAAGATTGCATCTAGCTCTTCCGCTTTTTTTTCAATATCAAGGATGTGTTCCATTGCTTTATTGCTATTTACTTATTTCATTACGCCCAAACATTCACAGTCTTTGCATCAAACAAGCGAACAGGAAGTTTAAATTTATTTTCTATTGATTTTATGTGTTTCATATCAGCATCCGAATAAATGCCAATGTAGATACTGTTAAGGAAAGGAAGCCATTTTTCGTTTTCGTCTTTCCGTTTCTTAGCTGCTTTGTTTATTGCTGCGATAATGTGTTCATCATAGTTGCCGAAACCAAAACCGTAACAGATAAGCGAACCGCTTATTGATGAAAGACTTTCGTAACAGTTAGCTAAATACTTGTTATGAACTATATGAGAAAGTTTTTCATAACCATTTCCTGCCGTAACAAAAATTGGATATTCCTTTTTATCCATTCGGGCTTTGATGTTCTCCAACAAAAAATGCTCACTTGTATATTCTTCTTTGATGACTTCTACACCTGTATCAAATAACTGCAATGCACCGTGTAAATAATGAACAGTTTGAGTGCCTTTGTATTTTCCCCAACGTAGTTCTGAATATTGCCTTTCATCTTCGGGAATCCATTCGTCACTTTCTTCTGCATCTCTGCCAAAGCCGTCAATAGCATTTTCAATTTCATTTCGCATTAGCACCCAATACAAAAGCAAATCGTAATTGGTTGTAAAAATTTGTCCTTCGCCTGAAAGAAAAGAATTTAAAAAAGCCGCACAGGCTTTGCTTTTTTCTTCGGGAACTGAAAATACGTGTTCGGGATGTAATTCTTTAATAGCATCAATTAGACTTTGTTTAAGGGTTTCAGTGGCTTTTCGGATATTTTGAACAACGGTCTTTTCTGCTCCAAACACCTCCGCAATTTGAGCCACATTGTCCAATTGGTCCATCAATAATTCAAAGTTGCTAGTCTTGATTATCTGAAAAAGCTTTTGCAGAATATCATTGTCTAAGTTTTCGAGAAATTTACTTAAAGCATTGTATGAAAAAATTCCTGAATCATAAGACATACTAAACCCATTTCCAAGCAACAAGTGCTTTTGTCGCTTTTTCTTTTCAAGCGATTGGATTATTTCTTCGTATGTCATTAATTGAGTTTTTACCATTCCTATTTTATTTCCCCCTATTTAATCTCCTTGCCGAAAGCTTCTTCCAGATGCTATCCGCCAATTTTATTTCTTTATCCGTAAATCCATATCCATCTTTCAGGATTTGTTTGTTTGTGATTTTTAAAATTTCGTCAATGCTTTTTTTCTCCCGCATCATTTTATCAATGGTGGCGAGCAAATCAGCATTTTCGATTTGATAGGGGAGCAGTATTTTTCCTGCTTCGCTTGGCATCAATTCCAAAACTCCACCGCCATAACTACGACCAACAATTTCGGAAAAAGCCAATGACAATGAATTGTAATAACTGGCTATGAATGCGTTTTTGTCCGTGTCTTTTCTCATAAATACACGGTGCATTGTGTCAGTTGTATATGCGTTTGCTTCGTTCAGAATTAAACGAGGATAAAGATTGTTTCTACGGATAAACAAAGCATCAGAAAGTTTGATGGAAGGAATCACAAACCAATCATCACGAATGCCTGTTTTGTAGCCTTTGTTAACGCCCATTGATTCGCCCAAACGAATGTATGAGTTAGCTCCTTTGTGTCCGTTGATTTTCTCTTTGGCTGGAAATACCAATAAATGGGCTTTTGCTTTGGTTTGTCTGTTCAGTTTCCAATCCTTTTCTGTAAAAATTACGCTGTTCACCTGAACACTTCTGCCAACCATTGGCTTTGCGTATTCTTTCAGGTCGTATGCTTCTACTACTGGTAAAGGAACGGTGAAGTAATCATTTGCTCCTGTGGTAATACCAACTTCTACACTGGCATAATTTCCAATTGTCGGAACTTTTCGTTTTTTGGCAATCTGTTCTAAAAAGTCAATTTCTTCTTGCTCCAAAAAGTAATACGTCCACTTGTTTGATTTGAAGTCTATCTTTTTGGAAGGACTTTTCAGGATATTTACATCCAATGTTGAAAGGTCTGAAGCGTCTTTTAATTCAAGGTGTTCAATCAAATGTGAATCGCTTTCGTTTTTCTCACAAAGCAACAAAACAACTTCTTGCTGAATGTCAGGAAAAATCAACTTTTCAAAAGAAATGATGTTCATTTTATTGTAGAAGTGAGCCAAAAACTCACGGAGTTGTTGAGCATACGAAACTTGCAACAATTCCGCAGGAATTACAAAGCCAATTTTCCCTTTTTCTTTGAGTAATAAACTTGAACCAACCACAAAAGAAACCCAAGCATTGGTCAGTTTGGAGTATTTCAGTTTAGCACGATTGAAAACTTTGATGGCTTCATTTTGCTGTTCTGCCTGAAAATATTGATAACGTATGTAAGGCGGATTACCAACGATTAAATCAAATTTTTCTGTGGTTTCATTGCAATACAAATGAAAGTCAGTATTGATAACATTCTTGTTGTTGAGTTTGATTTTTTCCGCTTTTTCTGCTTCAACTTCATCAAACTCAATGGCTGTTACCGATTTAAATTTGTGGTTGTTCCCTTTCAATTGTTCAAGGAAAACTCCATCACCACAACTTGGTTCTAAAATGTCAAAATCAGAACTTCCATTGATGCCCCATTTTAAAATAAATGCAGCAATTGGCTCAGGTGTGTAAAATCCACCTCTCAATTTCTCGGCTGTTGCGTTTTTAATTAGCTTCATACAATTCTTTGATTAATGGGATTAATGAATCTTCACTACCTAAATCGTATAGTTTAGCTAATAGCTTTTCTAGGTTGGCTTTCTCTCTTTCAAATTGTCCTTGCAGTGGAGTTAAAGCTCTTTTATTTCCTGCGTTTGCATCTACTTGGTCATAAATGTCGATTAATTCTTTTTGAATTTCTACGATTTTGTCGTGAAGTGCTTTTTGTTTGGTATCTGAAAAATCAATTTGTCTGATAGGTAGATTTTTCAGAACTTTTGTTCCTCTTGCTATGTAACCACCTCTGAAAACTTCTCCATACAAAGCACTGAACCACTCCAAATATTTAGAGTTGAGAATGGCTTGAATGTAGTAAATGGAGTAGTCGGAAGTTGTTGAAATTGCCACTACACAAAACCCTGCTGTACCACCTGACGAAATCAGCGTTCCGTGAACATCAATTGCGTATTTATCTCCAACAGACAGAACACCAACAATAATTTTTGAAGGTAGTCCGCAACTATCCAAACTTTGATGTCTGCCGTATCTGTGCCATTCGTTTTTGGTTTTAGGCTCTGGTTTTATATCACGTTTAGGATTATTTAAAATGGCTTTATGCTTTTGTAAATAATCATAAGCCAAAGGAAATTTCTTTTGAATAGTTGTTAGTGGAATTATGTCAACTCCTGTTTTAGTTGCTACGTAAGGATAAATTACCCTTGCATTCGGTTTGAATGTTCTGTATGTGTATAAATTATCTTCGCCTGATGAAGTTTGAAAGTAGGGTTTTGTTATTTCCTTTTCAATCTTGTAATCAACACCTTTTTTCGTGAAATGGAAATGCTTCTTATCCTCTTTAGTTGGGGTGAAAATGTAAACATCATTTGCACTCGTCTGAATGCCATTGAAAATATTGTCGCTCCCAACCAAATCATTAAGTTTTGCACTTTGAGAATCGATTTTGTTGTAAACATTGGTCAGTTCGGGTGGAACTAAAACCCAAACTTCACTATCTAATTCATTTGTTTTCTTTGAACCATATTTTGCAGCATCTGGCTCTCTTACTTTCCAACTTTTAAGGCTACTTACTTCCGCATATTGGAAAGTCTTTTGTGGTTTCTTATTCAGAATTAGCAAACAAGTGTAAGTCGTCTTATCTGCGAAAACCTGATTTGCTCCAAATGAAACGATAGAGTGTAAATATTCTTTGTCTGCGAGTAAGTCACGGAGTTTTTTGCCTGATCCAACTTTTGTAAACTTGCTTGGAACGATATAGCCTAAAATTCCATCATCAGCCAATAAGTTAATCCCTTGTTCAAGGAAAAGGAAATATTTGTCAAACTGCTTGTAAGCAGAATCGTAATTAGTTTTGTAAAGTGGTAATTCAAGCGGAGTAATGTTTTTCATATCCTCCGATTTCATATAAGGCGGATTGCCTACAATTACATCAAAACGAAGTTTTGAAAAATCAAACGGATTGATAATTACTTGGTCTTTCTTTTTTGTTACTTGCTTCGGATTCAATAAACTGTTTCCGAAAAAGATGTTTTCAGAAAGGTCAGGTAAAACGGGTTTTGATTTATTGGTTGAATTTACATCTTCACCCTCTAGCAATTTTAGAAGCAAACCAAATTTGGCGGCTTCCACTGCGTTGTAATCTTTGTCAACTCCGTAAATACAATTCAATAAAACTTGTCTCTTAATCTCAAACGGTAATTTGTAAGTGTTGATATTGGTTTGAATAAGTTTTGACTTTTCGTTTTTCAGGTAGTAATCTATCAGAATGTCATTGAGCAACTGGAATAATTCCAATAAAAATGCACCCGAACCGCAAGAAATGTCAGCGAATTTCAGCGTTAGAATTTCCTTGTCTGTTTTTCCTTCGCATTTTTTCAAAACGGTATTTCTCAGAATATCGCTGATGATAAATGTTGGTGTGGTGATTATGTCACGGTCAATATTTTCTGGTTTCTTTACCAAAACAACTGAACCGCTTTGAACGGTCAATTTTTCGGAAAGGAAAATTTCATAAATGCTCCCTAGCACATCAGAAGAAAAAACGCTAAATGAATAGGGGCTTTCAGGATAATACAATTGCTTGATAATATTCCAAAATACCGAACTGATATTTTCTACAATCTTATCTTTTAACAATTGGTCAAAAAGTCCTGAATTATAGCGTTTATCGGCTTGTTCAAACTTCTTGATTAAAGCATTGAAATCATTCGTATTTGCAAACTTTAAAAGGGTTTGGTAGTCCTCTAAATTTCTGTCCTCACAAACACGAAGGAAAATAATTCTATTAATATAGCTTTGAACTACATCATTTAATTGTTGCTCGTCAATTTTTGGTTCGTGTTTGTAAATCTCTGCACCAAGTGCTTTTCGCCATTCGTTGATTTGATTTAGGAATAAATTATCAATCGAGTATTGATTGATTTTACTTTCAATTTCTTTCCATTCCGTTTCAAATGCTCCCGAATAAACAGATTCCTTTCCTAAAAGCTGTTTAATTTCTTCAAACTTGCTTTCGTATTCGGTGTAATGGTATTTTTTTATGAGTGCTTTTGGATAGCTGTCGTCTTTCTCAACTTTTACTGAAGTATCGTAAATGATTAAGTATTCAAAGTTTGAAAGAACAGAAATTTTCAATTTGGCTGTAAAGCCGTATCGTCTGACTTGCTTTGCTGTGTCGTTGTTTGATTCAATGGAAACACAAGGTTTTTTTGCTTCCAAAAAGAATTTTCGTTCAGAAAAAAGTCTGAAAGTGTAATCAGGTTTTTTGGAATGTTCCGAAGCATTTGCTTTCAGTGCTTCTTCCAAAATAACTTCTCTTTCGTTGGTTGGTTTCCCTGCATTGTTCTTAATATCCCAACCAAGCAACTCGAAAAACGGGTCTAAGAAATCACTACGAAGCAGTGTTTCATTATACTTGCTTGTCAAGTAATAATCCCTGTCGGCTGTGTATTTTTCTATGAGTTGCTTTATTGTCATTTCTTTTTATTCGCTTTAATATATTTGGCTCTTTCCTCCGCTACTTTCAGTGCTTCTATTCCCAAATCTTCATCTTGAATTTCATATAAAATCTTGTCGCTTAGGAACGAAACCAAAAGTTCGTCTGCGTTGTAATCGTATATGTCGGCAAGTTTTAGAACTACTTCTTTTGTGATTTTCCGTTCCCCACGTTCCATTTTGCTTAAAATCGCCACATCAATGTCTAGCAAAGCAGCAACTTTCCGCAATGGAAGTTCCTTTTCTTCTCGAATGTGTCTTAGCTTTTCGCCTATTGTTTCTGTTGACATAACTTCTATTGACATAATGTGTCAAAAGTAGAAAAGTATTTTTGATTTGTCTCCATTTATTTCAAATTATTTTCAACATTCTTCTCGAGCGTTGGGAAATTGGCTCTTTTGCAAAACTTGGGTCGTGTGTCGGCTTATGCGGTTTTGCAAATGTGCCAATGTGGGGCTGGCTAAAATTATTTTTTTAAATGTGCGGTGGGAAAAATTTTTAAAACAATCGGGTTGGTCTGTGTGTCGCCAAAGTCAGTTGGTATGTTCTTGTCAAGATGTCAAAGTTCGTTTTTCAGATGTCTGTTTTTTCGGAGTACGGTCGTTCTCTAGGCTTGCTTACAACTCGTTTATAAGCGCAGTTTTTATCCGCTCTATTACCGTATTTTGTTGACTTGGCGCGGTTTTACCTCCTTTTATATTTTTATATCCATGTCCTCTATCGGACTCCGGATCTCTTTAATTTCCCGGTTGCTTACGTGTGTATAAATCTCTGTGGTTCTACTACTTTGATGTCCAAGTAGCTCCTGTATATACCTTATATCCGTCCCCCCTTCATGCAAATGGGTGGCATATGAATGCCGTAACAAGATACAAACTTTTCGGATTTTTCCCTTATGTAAATCGTTGAAAGACAATTTTTTTCAACCTATTCCATTGCCAGCTTCAGCTGGTCGATCCTTCTCTGCCAATACCCTCTCGTCCAAAAAACAGCTCCGGCCAGATGCCTTTAACCCGGATTCCAGGACTTGTGAAAAGTAGCGTTAAGCTGCTAACACGAGAAGACAATTAGCTATTTTTTATTTTTTTTGACTGGAATTATGAAAATTAGTAAAATGGATTACTCCATGGCGTTAAAAACAAAAAACTGTTTGACACCTTTTATGTGATACAAATCACTTTTTGGGAGCAGGATAAAAGATAACTTTGTAATTGTTTAAAAATTAAAATGTGAAAAACTCCTCCAAACTCATTATTGGATTACTCCGTAGCCTATTTGGCTTGTCATTGGTTGTATTTATTTTGATTTCATTCATTGCTGCACTACTTATTGTCAGCCAATGGGACATTCCATCTCCTCCTCAAGTGAAAACGGAAATGGTTCAGGTAGAAGCTCCAAAAGCAGATTTCGGGCTAATAAAAGAGGAAGGGCTTTGGCAGGCTCCAGATTGGGCCAGCGTGGAACTAGCACCCAATGCGAAACAAATCCGGTACGGTAAAGAGCTGATCGCACATACCTCGGAATACCTTGGCCCTAAGGGAAAGGTACTCCAGATCTCAAATGGGATGAATTGCCAAAATTGTCATTTAGCAGCGGGTACAGTTCCATTGGGCAATAATTTCAGCGCAGTTGCCGCCAACTATCCAAAAATCAGGTCGCGTTCTGGACTTTCAGAAGGCATCCCAAAAAGAATCAATGACTGTTTTGAAAGGAGCCTAAACGGCCAGGGCTTGGATCCAGAAAGCAAAGAAATGAAGGCCATGGCTGCCTATATGCTGTGGCTGGGCAAGGATGTTCCAAAAGGGGAAAAGCCTTTGGGAGTAGGGCTGTATTCAGTGCCCTTAATGGAACGGCCTGCAGATCCTATTCGGGGAAAAATCGTTTATGACAAACAATGTTTCAGTTGTCATGGAACGGAAGGCCAGGGCTTAAAAGCTTCTTCCGGAAATTCCTACCTCTACCCACCACTTTGGGGACCTGCCAGTTATAACAATGGTGCGGGATTGTACCGTTTGTCCAGGTTTGCAGGGTATATAAAAGCAAATATGCCACTGGGTGCTACCTATGAGAGACCACTGCTCAGTGATGTAGAGGCCTGGGATTTGGCTGCCTATGTCAATTCCATGACAAGGCCCTCCAAAGATCTTTCAGGCGATTGGCCAGATTTTAGCAAAAAACCTATGGACCATCCTTTCGGTCCATATTCCGATGATTTTTCCGAAAAACAGCATAAATACGGCCCTTTCCAACCCATCTTGGCCGTAAAATAATAACGCTACATGAAAAAAATATTTACACTCCTGATAGGTTTATTCTTTTGGGTATCTGTATATGGACAGCAAGACTCCACAATTTGGAAACCAGCATTGAGTGTAGGGCTTCGCTCCTATTTTATGCGTACTTCCTATTGGGAGGATTACAAAAATGACTATGCCTGGGGCCAAATGGCTAGGCTCACTGTTACCACCAAGCTGCCCTATCACTTTCAAGTAAAAGCCGAGTACCTGGGATTCCTAAAGGTATTGAGCTCAGACCTTAGTGCGCTGGACGCTCGGGTACCAAATTTAAACCGATATGAGGTAGGGCTATTTGATGTGAATCATTTGGATAGAACTATTTTTGGCAAAATAGGTAACCTCCACCTGGATTACTTGAAAACCAACTTTCAGGCAAGCTTGGGTCGGATGGAAATAAATACCCCTTTTATAAATGCTCAGGATGGGCGGCTGAGTCCTACCTATGTGGAGGGTATCCACTGGAATTTTCAGGTGAATCCCCACGTTTCTATTGCCCACCACCTTATATCGGGTGTTTCTCCGCGGTCTACAGGAAATTGGTTTAATCTTGGAGAAAGTATTGGCATGTACCCGGTAGGCCGTGATGAAACTGGCCAACCTTCCGCCTATTTCGGGAATACCCGGTCGGATTTTGCCAATATACTAGACGTGAAATTTAACCTTGAATCAGCCTCCAAACTGCTTTTAAACCATACTCTGGTGCATAACATTTACAGTGCTTACCTGGCCCAATGGGACAAAAACTGGAAATTACCAAACAGTACCTTGCAAGGGATTACCGGCCTTCAGGCTACTGTTCAACATGGCATAGGAAATGGAGGGAATGAAGAAATAGCCCTGCGGTATAAAAACCCGGAAGATTTCCACTGGATACTAAGTGGTAGAATTGGGATAAAATCTCAAAAGAGCTTGTGGCATATAAATTACACCAAAATGCAAGGTAACGGGCGCTATTTAAGTCCCAGAGAATGGGGGAAAGATCCTTTCTATACCTTTATACCAAGGGAAAGAAACGAAGGACTCGGAAAAGTGGATGCTTTCAGCACCTATTTTCAGTATGCTTTTCCTGAAAAGTCCTTGCAATTGTACAGCTATCTGGGTTTGTTTTTTCTACCGGATCCAGCTGATGCAGAAAAAAATAAATACGCCATGCCTAGCTATGCACAGGCCAACCTAGGGGTACGGTACAATCCTAAGAAATGGATCGAAGGCTTAAACATGCATTTGATCCTGATGAGTAAAACGGCTTTGGACCAGCAGAACCTCCGCCCTGCCTGGGTGTACAATAAGGTAAATCTTTTCCATACCAACCTTATCCTCAATTACACCCTTCCCAGCAACTAATCACCTTTACCCATTTTAAAAGTTTTTTCAACCCAAAATAGCCAATAAACAATCTTTTAAACTAAGTCCGACCCTATTTCATAACAAAGTCGTCATTCCTAGGCTTAACATTTTAAAAACGCAGAAATCCAGATGACAGTATCCAATGCAGCACCCCGGTGGGGTGCAATCTTGGTAGCCCTGGGTAAGCCGACGCAGGAGGTGCGACCCGGGGTGTAAATGAGTTGCCATT
>Ga0222654_1000898_pt1 | contig 14761 bp, 17 predicted proteins | sample AntAcemetagen421_FD_179805 | JGI IMG/M metagenome (GOLD analysis project Ga0222654, IMG submission 179805) | Saline water microbial communities from Ace Lake, Antarctica - #421 | ecosystem: Environmental > Aquatic > Non-marine Saline and Alkaline > Saline | place: Antarctica: Ace Lake... | reverse complement strand
ATCCGAAGCGCAAGCACGTAAGAAACGGGATGCTGTCACCCGTTGAGTTCGAACGGCAGCAGGAAACGAAAACCGAGGGCGTCTAGAAAACTCGGGGCTATTCAAACACCCTGATCTTTGCCATGCGATTTCTCAAATTCAAAAGCTTGCGCGAATTGTCGCTGGCTTCTTCTAGCTGCTCCCGCAGATCATCCAGAAACAACGGGTTCAAAACCTTCAGAATGTTCGGCACGCTCGTGTAGTGCATACCGAGCGCGCCGCGCTCTTCGTCGTCGGCGACCGCCTGAATCATCGAGCCGAAAATATCGGGGTTGATTTTTTGCCAGTCAAGACTACCGATATGGAGGAGGTACGAACGGGCGATACGACTGAAGCGCGGCACCTCTGTGCTGCCAGAGAAAAGTCCGCCATTCACATACGGAAACCCGTTAGCCCAACGCGGCAGTTTTGATCCGCCGCGATCTTTAATCTCCGTGTTCATCGCACGGAACAACTCGCCAATTACCTCATGGGTGTTTGATGAATCCCGCTCACTCATCTGTTCAATAGTGGAGGTGAAAAGATCATCACCAAGGAAAATGTCAGTGTCTTCCGCAAAGAAGCAGAAAATCAGCCTCGCCATAAAGTGGTTCATATCTGGGCGGCGATTAGCTGTTCCCCAATCGGGGTTGTCCTTCAATAGTTCGACATAGAGCCGGTTCAGTCGGCTGGTCGCCCTTATGTCGAAAGAGCTCTCTCTAACCTGCTTAACCGTGGTGATCCCAGCTAAAGGCAGGAAAAATCCGAAATGGTCGGGAAAATCCTTATAGGTGCAAGCCACCGTTTCGCCGGAGTTTAGGTCTTCGGCTTCCAGATCATTTCCATCGGTTGCCAGAACAAACTTCGCTTTGGCCTTGCCGGTGGCGGGGCTGGCCTTAAGTGCAACCAAGGTCTTGGTAACACCGCCCTCGGCGCAAACCGCTATGTGGATGTTGTTGCGTTGGAGAACGCCACCTTCAATGTCGGACGGATTGGATGCGCCGCTTTTTAGCTGCTTGATCGTCGTCGCCTTGTTCCCGAAAGCTTCCAAAAACGCGAAAGGGAAACCTTCCGGATCAAATGGCTGATCCGCCAACTGGGAAATGGCTTCTTCGATCTCGACGGCGTTCAATACTCAACTCTCTCTTTTTGCTGCCTTTGACGCTTGCTCCGGCGCGGGATTTTCCTCCACGTATTCCCGCATAAATTCTCGCAACACCTGGGCAGCGGGCTTATCCTGGGCTTTACACGCCTCCAGGAATTGTTCCCGCAACTCGCGCTGCACGCGGATACGTAGGCCAACATCTTTCATGGTGGATAGTGTACCCAATGGATACACATTTGTTAAGCCTTGAGTTGTGCTGATCGACATTATCTCTCGCAACCTCAGGATTCCTAAGAACCTACCGCTCCCGGCCTTGGTCGCGTTTCCGCCGCCGAGCCCGCTCTGGATCGATAGATTTGGGCTTTAACGCCTCGCCTGAGCTCCGATCACCTTTTTCATCTTCCTTTTCACCCGAAGAGGCTTGGGTAAAGAGATCGGTCAATCGGGACCAGCCGCCACGCCATTGATCCAGATCACGACCACGCCGCTTTCCATGACCAACATGATGATCACCGTCGCGACCGTGATCTGCATCCCGCCGTTTATCCTCCACGGATTTCCGAAGCGCGTCATAGCGGCTCATGTCGATCGCCTGCATGTGCTCGACGCCCCGACGCGCGCGATGATTGGTTCGAACCTCTTTGAGCGTGCGCCGATCACGCGACTGCTTCTCACGCTTTTCACCTTTATCGACGGCCCTCACCTGCCGTTTAACCTCAAGGAACTGCATACGATGGCGTTCACGCAAATTCGCCATGTCTTGGCCCTGGCGCACTCTGAGCTTTTGTTGAGCTTGCCTGTATTTTTCAAACTGCGCCCGATCACGATGCCGTCGCACCTGATGGATCACTTTGTCCATGCCGGTAACGCGACCGAGAAAGGCGGCGAGCCCGGTTGTCTTTGCCTTGGCACGCTTCTGTCGAACATGCTTGGCCTGCGCCAGATGCTGTGCCTTCAACTTTATCCGGTCGCGCTTTTGAATGGCGTCTAGCTTGCGTTTCTCATCAAGCTGACGCCGCTTCATGGTTCTGATTTTCTCAAGCGTATCCTTACGGCGTTTGGCCTCGCGGGCTCGAACGTCGTCGGCTTTGGTCTGTTCCGTGCGCACCTGATCAAAGTTCTCCATCGCCTTGCGATGATCGGCGGCCAGCTTTTTGGCCTCTTCGATCGTCGGCAAAGACTCAGGCGGATAGTCGTGGCCCAAAAATGCGCGAACGTCTTTGGTACGCACCTGCTTGTCATTGATAAGTTTGGGTAAGGCATTTACGTCGCCGTAAATATCGACCAGCACATAAGGCCGATTGCCAGTGGCGAGCATGTAGCCTTGCGCTCCTAAAGCCTGCACAAAGGCCTTGGCGGAATCGCTGCTTCGCCAAAGCTCGGTGACAAGCTCCATGCGCTGCTCTTTGGTGAGACCGGTCGTTTCCTGCTGATGCTTTTCATACAAAGAAAGCTGAGGCGATTTTTCTGGATTTTGATCATCCCGAAAATATCCATCGGGCAACTCGATCCCGTGATCGCGGGAATATTGCCGCGTCACGCGCATCAGCTTTTCATGATCGAAGGCCATGTGAACGGCCTTGCCAGCATCTGCGTCGATCCGGGACCAAACGATATGCGCATGTTCGCGCTCATGCTTTTCGTGAAAGACGATGGCGCGGGGCTGTCCATCTAATCCCAATGCTTTTTCGACACGCGCAACGTAGTCGAGATATTGCTCACGGGTGAGCCGGTCCTGGGCCGGATCGGGATTAATGGACAGGCTATAGAGATAATTGCGGCAATTGGTCAGAGTGTCTGCCTGCAACGCCCACTCGGCGAACGCGCCGTGCAGGTCTTGGGCGATCGCACCGCGCACATGCGCGAGCTCAATGCGCTCATTCTCCTGCGCATTGAGAAGATGGGTTGCCAGGTCCTGACCGAGACCACGTTGAGAGGCAAAAGGGATCATGGCGTTCGTCCCAATGCTTTGAAACAAGCCGCCCGCATCTCGCCAAGTTGACGATGCGCGTCTGCCAATAATGTTTCGGTTTCAGCACTGTTACCGGCCACATCCTCAAGCTGGGAAAGCTGATCCCGAATGGCGGCGCATTGGCTAAGGAGCCGGACAAGGTCACGCCGCTCAACGGATGGCTTCCGCTGAGAGCGTCCTGCGTCTTGTCCGAACACGGCACCGGTAATAAACCCGGATAAAGAGAGACCCGACTGCTCGGCGCGACGGTAAAACTCATCGCGCAACGCCTGCGGGGGGCGATACGAAATAGGAGCTTCACGGCGATTTTTTGTTTTGTCCGACATACCACTCCTTTTGATGGTTTTTCTGCCGGTTCCTCCTCGCGCATTCCTCGCGTGCCCGACCTCGCGCATCCAAGGACGCGTATGCCTTGGTCGAGGGTTCCAAGGGGCACTGAATGCCCTTTGGTCGTAGTCCATGGGCGCGAAAGCCCTGGTCGCCGGTTGCAAGGGGCAGCGAGATTGCCCTTTGCTCGATGGGTCTAGGGAGAGCGAACTCTCCCAGACGTGATGCATCGCCGGAACGATGCCTGCGGCAGCCTGATCTCTTCAAATACCCACGCGCTACGCGCTTCGGGTTAGGATCAGCAAGCCGCACCTCTCCCTTTGCGAAGACGGCGTTAAACGGCGAATAAGCTTAGGGAGACCAAGGGGGGTCTGCGGGGGACAGGATGTCCCCTCAGCAAGGTGGGCGTGGTACTACCGCGCACACCTTGTACTCAAACCTAACGACCCTTTGGCCCTACGATAATTTTATCGAAATGGGGTTAACGCGGTTTTAAACAGACTGCCTAATGGCCTTTATCGCCCCGCATTGCTCCGCCTCGATCACCACCAGCCCCCGCCGAAGATAGCCACCTACTTTAAAATATCGGTGCGCTGGGCCTTGGCGATGCTCTTTGCAAATTCGTCAGGAACGCCCGCCTCTTTGGCGAAGCTCTTCCATTTCAGGACAGCGTCCTGGACCTCTTTGAGGATTTCTTCTGCCCGTCCGCGTTTCATCGACGCGTTTTTTGCACAGGCTTTGAAGTCCTCCACGTCAAACTTTTCTCTTTTGCCGTTCAGCGACATTTGGTGGTTGCTCGTCCACTCACCGCTTGGATTGTAGCTGTAGGTCATGTCGAAGGCCGGAGACAATGACCATGTCCCGGATTGATTCATGAGAAAGGCGATGTTCTTGACGTGATCATCCTGATTGCGCCCCACGATATTGAACGCCATGCGCCGAAACTGTTCTTCAATGCTTTCCATGGGCAATTCAAGCTTCCGAATGGTGCGCAATGCCTGTTCGTAAGAGTAGGCACCGGCCTTCTTGAAATCGAAATGCTCCATCGCGCAGAAGGACTGCATGTGGATTTTTTGTCCGCGATCGGTGCGATCGAAACGCCGGGTCATGAAATGGCTGCGGCCATTTTCTTTGAGCAGGCGGCATTCCTTCATTTCGATCCCGGCTGCGAGAGCCATTTTGTAATAGGCGTATTCGATCAGGCCGTAACCAGCCGGGTCTTCGAGCTCTTTGTCATTGTTGCCTGAAACGCCATCGAATTTGAGGAGCCAATAAGAAAACCCGCTTCCGGCTTTGATCTGACCAGAGCGAACTTCATTTGTCTCCGGGTTCCAGGCGATGATCGCCTTAGCACGCGCGCCACCTGCCGATGTTCCGACGCGGAGAATATCCTGTAAGGACTCTTCGCGGCCCACTGGCGCGAACGATCCTTGAAGATTGTTGCGCTTGGTCAGAATTTCACTGGCGAGTTCGACAAGCGCGCTCACATCAATCTGATCTGCTTTAGTTCCTGAAGGGCCTTCAGAAGGAGCATATTCAAGAGCTCCCATGCCCCTATCGCCGGTATAGCAGAGCCGTTCGACCGGATTGAAACTTCCAGGTTCCCGCCCCTCTTTGGCGAGCCACGCATTGATCAGGGCATTGCCAAAATCATCGGGCAGAGAGTCTGCCAGCAATCCGGGGAGACCGTGAAACGTCTCACGGGGCAATGCCGGAAAGGTGTAAATCTGGTCGGAGAGCCGCATGGTAAGCGGTGCGACTTCGATCCCGCTCTCGCTGAATTCGGGATCATATTCAAAGTTCGCAAGACCGGTCTCTTCGTTCCAGCTCACCGCTCCGATTGTTTTGCCCCAAAGTTTTACCTCTGCGAGGGTCATTCGCTATCCCCCTCGGCATTATCACCCCAAGACCAGGGCGCATCGGGTTTGGGTTTTTCGGAAGGTGAAGAGGCCCGCTTTCTTTTCTTTCCCTGCATTTTGATCTGCTGAATCGGACTGATTGCAGGTTCGGGAATGAGGGCTTCCAGGTTCCCGAGGAGCTTCAAAGAACGCAATATGCGGATGAGGTTTGAAGTCTGCGTGGAATGGCCCTGCTCGACCCTGATAATTGTCCGCTTCGATACACCAGCCTCATTTGCCAGGGCATCTTGAGTCATGTTTCGATTGAGACGGTATTGCGCGACGCGATTGCCGATCTCTCGAAGCGTTACATCATCTGATATGTCAGTTGATATTTTCATAAAATGCCATTTCTGTCACTTTGACCTGTATTCTAGATACTAGAATGACAGTTTTGGCACCTTAAGTCAATTTCCTAATTTTTATCTTGGTGCCACATCTGTCACTTTATCTGTCAAAGTTGATATTAAGTGCCATTTTTGTCACCTTATCATCCCTCAAGGCAAGACGTGCAGCTTGACCAATTTGGGACATACGAAAACGGCCCCGGCTTGAAGCCGAGGCCGCTTAAGAAGGCGGATTTGGGGAGAATGTGGCGGTTAGCTTGCCGCCTTATCTTCGTCGCCGATCGGATACAGCGCAAATCCACCGGAGATGAGCTGCGTACCGTGCAGCTTGACGTAGATCGAACCATCATCGTTTAGCCAGGCGACGCCGAGGCGTTCGTAGCTGGCCTTTTTTCCGTACCCGACACGCTGCTTGACGATCATCGTCGGCATATTCGCGGGTTTGTTCTCTGCCTGATTGGCTTCCGTAGCTTCATTCGTTTGTGTAGTCATTTTCTTAGTTCCTTTCGTTTTCGCGGCTGGACCCATTCCAGCCTTACCCGCCGTTTTGCTGGCGGGCGGGAACGAGTCATGGACAACACGGGAGCCCCGCTTGCGGGGCGAATGGAGCGGGCAGTCCATTGACGCGCCGTTAGGGCATTCACGCAATGAGCCGCTTCGGGGAATGGCCGTTTGCTATACGGCTTTATGGGTAGGGGCTGGGATGAAGGACCTGCCGTATCGAACGGGACAGATGACTCGCACCAAATAATCTGAAGCACGCCAATTCACAGAGCCCCCCGCGAGGAACTGACGAGGTTTGAACGTCCAAGTGATCTGTAAAACCGAAGGCCACAAGAGGAGCTTTCGGTATGAGCAAGGAACAATTTATCAGAGGGTTTGAATCGGAGCTGCCGCGCGGCGTTCACTCCGTCTTGTTAAAAGAGCAAACAATCCCCCAGGCGACGTGGGCGTCAACGGCTGACATCGCCGCCAGTCGCGCCATGACATACGCGCCGGATCAGCCGAACGGCAAAATCCTGGTCGGTGCCCTCGGGCCTAAATTGGTTGGTATCGAAGATCCCCGTCATGTGTTGACGGTAGCCGGATCGCAGACCGGTAAGTCAGTCATGCTGACGGCAAATCTTCTCTGCACGACCGCCAGCGTGATCTGCACTGACATTAAAGGTGAACTCGCAAACCGCACGGCACGTCGCCGCATGGAGATGGGTCAGGACGTTTATGTGCTCGATCCTTTCGAAATCACGAGCGGCGTTGCTGCTACGCGCCGGGCGCAATTCAATCCCCTTGAGCTTCTCTCGGTGGATAGCGCAAGCGTCATTGAAGATGCGGGCGCGATCGCTGAAGCGATGGTCGCGACCTCCGGTCAGGAGAAGGACCCGCATTGGGATGAGTCCGCCCGCAATTTCATCGAGGGTGTCATCCTGCATGTCGTCACGGCTCCACAGTTCGAAGGACGCCGCCACCTGATCACTGTTGATGAGAAAATCAAAGAAGCCATGACCCCTATTCCTGGCGAAGTGAATGAATTTGGTGATCCGGTGATTGCGCTCGATCGCGAGATGATGGCAACCGCCGAAATGCTCTCGGCGCGCGATCCGGACTCCGTTGTGGCGAGTGCCATCAGGGGCTCTGCGCGTGATTTCTATGACAAGGGCATTAATGAGCGCGGCAGCGTGCTCTCCACCGTCCGCCGACATACGCGTTTTCTGTACTATGCCGGTATTCGCAAGGTCGTGTCAGGTCATAGCTTTTCGTTGGGCGACCTCAAGACCAAGCGCAATGGCGTCAGCGTCTATCTTTGCCTTCCCGCAGGACGGCTCGGCCTCTGCCATCGCTGGTTCAGACTGATGATCAATCAGTTCTTTGGCGAAATGGAAAAGGTACGCGGCATGCCCGCGACCGGCGTTCAAGTGCTCGTCGCTTTGGATGAATTTGCAGCAGCCATCGGCAAGCTGAACATCATTCAGACGGCAGCGGGTTTGGTCGCGGGCGATCCGTATCACATCAAGCTGTGGACGATCTTGCAGGACTTCAATCAGCTGAAGGACCTCTACGGCAACCGTTGGGAAACTTTCATGGCCAATGCCGGGATCGTGCAGGCCTTCGCAATCAATGACTGGACAACCGCCGAGTATCTGTCGCGACGGCTGGGCAATACGCCAGTCGATACGAGCCGAACCGAATTGCGGGACGGCAAGCCGGTCCAGGTGCAAATGAAGGAGATGCATCCTCTCATGACGCCAGAGGAAATCATGATGTATTTCGCGCGCACCGATCCGATGCTTCGCGAAATGGTGATTTGGCCGGATGTGGCCCCAATGGTGTTACAGCGCGTCCGCTATTTTGATTCGGGCAGTGCCGGATACGAATGGTTTGCGGGCAAGTTTGATTGAATACCGAGGAATGGATCGAGCGTGGGGAGAGACTAGGAAGGAGCCAATAAGGTCCGAATATCGATCCCCCGCTCCCTCGCTTGTTCGTTTTGTTTCTTCGCCAAAAACCGTCCGATTGCCGGATCGTCCGCTACTTCATACGCTAATGCTGATGGGAGCCGCCCGTTATTGTCGCGAATGAGATAGTCAATCCCGTCGCATTTGGCGAGCCAGTTGAACATATCGCGCGCGCGCATGATTGCAGCATAGTGCAGCGCGGTCGCGCCAGTATCAGGATGGCGCGTGTTTACGTCTGCACCATTCTCCAATGCCTGCTTCATATAGATAAGGTTTGCGACCGTCGAAAACATGATGAAGGTGCGGTTCGGGTCTCGTTTCTCACCACTTTGGTGAAACCAATCAAGAATTTCTGATTCCGTTTCAGCGAGCGTGGAGACCGTATCGTCAATTTCTGACATTAGATCGACCTCCCCTCACTTCTGGTAAAAATTTGATATTTGGGTCGCAAATCAATGGGAACGTCCATTTTCCCTGCATCGTCGCTCTCACCAGCCAGTACCTTTTTCAACTGCTCTGGCTCTTCTACGCCCTTAACCCCTTCATAGGGCATGAGCATGAGTTCCTCTACTGGATCGGTGAGCTCGTCGCGCTGTTTCTCGGCCCAAACCAGCATGAATTTCGCCTTCTGAGCGAAAGCAGGCTCATTGAGAAAAATTATGATTTTGCCGAAGGGCCCACATGCAGCCCATCCTTCGAGCTTATCCTCGCGGGACATTGCGCGTTTTCGCACGGACTGCGTATTCACGAGGCGACTGACGCTATCAATATTCTTCAAGAACGTTTCTTTATATGTCGCCAGGAGATAACCGTTCTGGAACCGCAAGGTTAGCGATTCATGCACAACCTCGTTTGGAAAATCAAAAACATTTGAGTAGATGCCGCTGAAGGCCGCGAAACGTGATAGGCCTTCTTGATAGCTCTTGTTTCCGCCAGTAATAAATTCAACGAAGGCAATTGGTGCCTGCAAGCCGCTATTCACTTCGTCCAGGGCCGTAGCATCGAGATAACCCTGCGAAATCAAGAACACCCTGACTGCATTGAGCCGGTGTACGCTTGGCACCTGTGATCCATTGAACCAGCGACGTAAGGATTCCGAGAGGGGCCGAACATCTTCGGAATCCACATAGTCTACCGGCAGGTCTTCTTCAAAAAGGATGTCGGTCGCAATCCGTTCCCAGCCGTGCCGGTGGGCCGCCTTGTAATTCATAAGCCGGTCTCTGAGCCGTCCTAATTGCCACGGCGTCAATGCGTCAGCTGTTATTTGTGGTCGCGAGGAATCCACGCGGAACTTCCCTCAAATTACCAATCACAATCTCCGTCAATTCAACTCATTGGCGGAGACTTTACGTTATGAATTTGTTCCGACGGAAACAACCAAAATTTGAGGCCCTACCTGCTCAAATCGCTGCAAATGGGCGAATTGAGCACTGGCACAGCAACGGGGATGGCCAGGTGGCCTGGTTGGTCGTCGATGGCACGGCGGAATCTGCCGCCAGTCGCAAGAGGTTTGGCTTGTGCCTGATCCTGTCCCTCGCCGCCGTGATCACGGGGGGAATGTTTTTGAATAAGGCCCTGGCCGCTCACGTTGTTGATAGCGGCGTGGTTTCATTCTGGGCGATGGCCTTTTTGTTCGCATTTCTGGTGTGGGCCAGCGCACGGCTCACCAAGGACATCAGAAAATTCACCGTGAACACGGACACGCTTGTCGTCAAATTACGCGACGGCACGTCCGAATATGCAATGAGCCAAATCGTCGGCGTCCAGCTTCATCAGGTGAACCAGCAACGGATCGACGCCGAACGCCGGGAAAGACGCCATCAAAGCGATCCAAAGTTGATTGAACCGTACAGCATGGATTTGACGCTAGAGACCGGCCTTGGCGGGATCGATCTCGGAAGCGTGTTCGGCATCAAGGATGCGCAGGAGATCGCCAACAGCGTCAATATGGCTCTCCAATTTATGAAGGGTCGAACGGGGACCGGCGAAGGAACTGTAACTGATCCCGCATACCAATATCGAGGCAAGACTGCCGGTCAAATCCCGGCATGAGGTGGACAAGATGAAAGAGCTAAATCAAATCGTATTGTGCAGTAGCTGTGACGGTCGTTCTTTTCTGCGGGAAATCACGGTGTTTGATGAATTCGCCGTGGTAACCGGGTTTGAAACATTGCCGTTCCGCTATTACGAAACTTTAGATGCACGACGCATCAAGAAAGATGTCGTCGAAGAATTAACCGTTCCACTTAAGCGAAGCGATCGATATCAACATTGCCCCCTCTGTGGCAATAGGACTGTCTTTCAGTGCAAGAGGTGTGGTTTCCACTCCTGCATGATAACCGATGCTATCGAACATGAATGTCCTGGCTGCGGAAAATCATACAAAACCCAAACTGCCAAGGTAAGCTATGCCTCTAAGTCAGGCTTTGTTGACGATGCATTCCATGATCGGGTAGCCGAGCGTTCACGCGGCTGGGACCATGCGCATAAGGCTCTTCTTCGGCTCATTGACCACCGGAATAAAATTGAGTGACTGCGCATCAAATTATCTAAGAAAGCGGGGAGATAAACTCTCCGTTTTTTTCTGCCCAACGCCTCACCGCGAGGAAGGCGCGAGGAATAGCCTCGCTGATCCCCGGTAACTTCACCATCAGATACCCGGCCTGTTGTCGGGAACAGATCGTGAGGTGAAGCATGAATAACGCAATCGATACATTCTTGAAAAAGAACCGACTGGCAACCGATGCGGTTCTCCTGACGCTCAGCGGCGTCAGTGGCTATTTCACATATCAGGGCGCGGTTCTCGTCCTGGACCAGGCCGCCATGCATGGTAGATTTAGCCCCTCCGCGTTTATTTTCTCGACCGGCGTTACTGCGGCTTTGTTCCTGTTTTGGCGTTACGCGCTTGCGATCGTGCCGACAATGAACACAAAAAAGACCCGCTGGCTTGGCCTCGGAATTGTCGGGATCGGCGCGTTGTTTATCGTCGCGTTAAGCTCCTGGATGAATGTCATGGCACTTGCCGGTGCCGGTGCCATGGAAGCTCACATGCGGGGCAGCATGCAGGCGCATGAAGTCGCGTTGCAACGGGCTTTTGCCCAAGCCAAAGCCGTCGAAAAGCTAGCTCCTGATTTTGAGCTTGCCGCAAACCGGTATCGTGATTTGGCACAGGCTGAGATTTCGCGCGGCGCGTTGACCGGTGTTGCCGGTGCAGGCGGTGTCGCCGATAGCCTTGTCGCCACACAAAAGGCATTTGCCGGTCTGGCGTCGTCCATTCGATCTGAAGCGACCCGGCTGGAACAACGCTATGCCGAGGGCCGTGCTGCCATCGCCTTGATGGATAAAGCGGTCGCAAGTGAAGGCTCTATTTCTGAGCGTCGTGCCAGCTATATCGTGCAATCCGCCATAGTCGGAAAAATTGTTGGCGAGATGAGTACAGGTGATTTGACCAGCGTTATCGCGCGCACCGTCCGAGGCCTCTCAGGCGGAACCGGTCTGTTCAGTGTCTCGCTGAAAAATGGTCGCTTGGCACAAGCTCAACAAGGTGCGTTAAAGCGCATCACAGACGACCTGGTTCAGACCGGAGACTCTATCGCGAAAGCTGCCGAGACACTCGGATCGGCCAAAGCTTTAGAGGCTCCCAGTTTCGAGCGGATTGGTCTTTCAACGGCGGTGTTTGTTTATGCCGGAAAGCTGGTTCCATATTGGGCAGGTGGCATTGGTCTCGATCTTATGCCGGTGGTGCTGATTCTGCTGTTGATGCTCTTGTATTTCGCATCGGAGAATCATCAGCCCGTTGATCCCGAAATCGACGACATGCGATTCGGACAGGTGCGCAAGGTTATCTTTGCACTGGAAGGCATGCGAGGCACAAATGTAACCGAAGGCCATCAGGCACCGCGTCTTTCTCATCAGCCGACGGGGACAGGTGAGAGCAACCTCAAAGGCTCCCCGCGAGAAGGTCAGAAAGGCAAAACGCCGTTGGAGCTGACAGAGGATGACGAAGCCGAATGGCAACGACACTTAGATGGTAAAACTGCATAAACTTTGGCCGGGCGTCCCCTACCGCCCGGCCAATTTCTTGGACAACTCGGTTGCAAGCAAACTTCAGGATGTTGCCTGCTTCGAGTATTTTTCGGCGATGGGAACAAGCTTTCCGTTCAACTCCTGCTCAACGTACGCGGTGAGAACTTGGCAAGCGAACAGTTCAGGCGTCAGGTTTTCTTGCGGTTCCGCATGTAGCCCAAGAAAGCTGCGATAGCCGGTCGGGCTTAAGAATGGGAGATCATAATCAACTGCGTGCGCGCTGAATCCCGGCCAGAATGAGAAGCCGGAGCCGATGCCAAACATGCCATTCAGTTCGATGCGAACACGCATGGCGTTCACGGTGACAATAAACTCTCCGGTCTGGCCCCAAACGGGAACAGTACCGGATGGGGCGGCGGTTTCACGTTCCAGCACATAACCCGGAGCATCATCATGAGCAAGAATTCCGGTATCGCCACCATTCAGCTTGCGGGCGAGCTTACGGGCCTCTTCATGCAAGCGCATGGTTTTGTCCACGTTGGCCGTGAGCATGGCGGCATGATTGCGTTCGATCAGGGAACGATAGAACGGGATCGCCTCGTCATAGCTGTCCGGCAAGTGACCGGTTTCGCGCTCGAACGCGCGGGAACGGTTGTCATCGTCGGCCTTGTTCAGCAAGGCGTCGAAGCCGAGTTGACCGGAGGAGGATGTGTCATTCATCGCTGCCTCCCTCACGCGTCGATGTATCCGCACTGCCACGCTTCGGCGGCATAGGCGGAAATTGTTTGTTTCGGGATGAAGTGGCGATCGCGCTCGACCGGCAGGCCTAGTTTGCCACGCACGGATTCCAGTTCGGAAACACGCACGGGACCAAGTTCCGGGCAACCCATGCCAAGGTCGCAAAGACCGAAAGCAATGTCGGGATCATCCGGGTCAAGTTCCGAGAGTAGCCATGTGCATTGCGCATCAGGCGTAAACAGCTTCACGACCGGTAGAAAGTCCGGCCTTGCGGCATCGGTTTCGGCAAGTTGTTCGCGAATACACCCGTTCTTCGCCAGTCGCTCGTAAATGTCTTTGGTTAGTAGCTTCATTGTTCGTCTCCTTCTCGTTTGTGTTTTCCGTTAAAACGCGAAGACGAAGAGCCGGGCGAAAAGGCGACCGGTCATGCCCTACACGGCCCGCCTCTCGCTTGCGAAGGGCGGGGTGGTGCGGGCCGGGCATTGACGGGATGCCACGCGCGGCTATAAACGCGTCAAAATTTCAAGGAAAACGCTAGAAGGTGCGGACTTGTTAGCTGCAACCGCATTTACATCTCGCGGTGCGATTTATTACGGAACAGAAAATTCAGCGATCACGAAAAAGCCGGTTGATCTGGACGGTCAAAACTCCGGCAAGCGGTCCACGTCCTACTTGGTATCAGTCCGGGCCATCAGCCTTTCAAACCTCGAAACTGGCACATCTCGCGTCTGCGGACTGCAACCCCGCCACAGTGGCCGGGGTTCTCCATTTCATTGCGTCCTAAAGGTGCAGCCGTCACGAGACATGCGGTCCTCGGCTTTAAGAAAGGCCCGGATGGTCCGGGACTGAAAAAAGACCAAGGAGGAAGAAATGGCCCCCCTAACCGAACATTTTAATCGTCAGGCATACGCCGACATTTTTCTGATCCCGTTGTGGATTTTGCTGATCCTAGATATTTGCGAACAGCGCGAAAAACGCCGCCACAAACGCGTGCTCGGCCTGCAACGCGAATTCTGGATCGCGTCCATGAAACAATCACGCGATGACTACCGTAGTCAGGTGTCCGTCGATTGCCCCAAACCGCAATTTCGCGCCAAGCCCCCTAAGCTTTAGGGGGCTCTGCCGTTGCGGCGATAAAGAGATAAGCCTAAATAACTTTGCCCTCTGGCAATGGTCGCCTTTTATCGAGGGAACGAACCTGTAACGCAGCGTCGTGAAGGGCTCCCCCCATATTGAACATTCGATCCATCAACGTCGTGACAAGTGCATTGGGCGATGCATTCGGCTGCGTTTCCAATAGACGATCACGGGCCAGTTCGATGTCATGTCCCCGGCACATTAGACCAAAGGCAACGGCGGCTGAGCGGCTGACCCCAGCGGTGCAGTGGATAACAAGTCGCGCAGAGTCTGGAAGACGGTCAACCCAGGCAACGATTGCCTCAAGGTCGGTTTCGGTAGGGGCACCCGATAACTCCGGGGACTCCACATCATCGAAACAAACCGAGAGGTGATTTTCTCGCAAGATTCGGTGCGGCGTCGGCATGCGGTCATTGGGATCAACAAGAGACAGCAGGTGTGTTGCCGCAAAGCGTTTCACGACCTTGCGCACCTGGTTCTTTCCACAAAATGTCAAATCCTCGAATGGCATAGTCACGCCTAGATTGCAGAAGCTCTGTTCTCTTAAAAATACACGGATCGCGATTCCAGGAAAGGCTTCTCGCGCTCGCCACCCATATTGGCGGAATGATCGCCGCGCCAGAGGCGCGACGATCAAATCAGCGGTATTGCGATCGCTCACGCGACGGCCTCGACAGCCGTGCTTGCTTGCAATCCTGAAAGGAAATCTGCGGCCCGCTGGGCATGGGCTGCTGCGGTGA
>Ga0222654_1000893_pt1 | contig 14817 bp, 10 predicted proteins | sample AntAcemetagen421_FD_179805 | JGI IMG/M metagenome (GOLD analysis project Ga0222654, IMG submission 179805) | Saline water microbial communities from Ace Lake, Antarctica - #421 | ecosystem: Environmental > Aquatic > Non-marine Saline and Alkaline > Saline | place: Antarctica: Ace Lake... | reverse complement strand
AAATATGAACCTGACATCAACCGTTCACTGAAAGAATTTGCCCAACATTACAACTGTGTGATCAATCCCACAAGGGCCTATTCCCCTCAGGATAAGGCAATGGTTGAAAATGCGGTACAGTTGGCTTACCAGCGGATATACTATCCCATGCGGGAGATGACTTTCTTCTCTCCACTAGGAGTAGATTGCATCTACTCCTCCCTATCGATGTGCTTGCAATCCCTTCAGAAATAGGAGATTAAATCTTGATCGACTTTCCTATTCCGTTTTCAGGAAGGCAATAAATTATTGAGTGTATAGGCTATCAGTTGATTGTCGAGGGGCTTTCCGGACTGATTGAAAATGCTGTCTAATTTTAGCTCATAAACATAGCCCGGTTTTAGCTCTTCCAAGACCAAGGCCACCGTCTTTTGATCAGCAGAAATCGTGATGTCTTTTATGGCCACGGATTGTAAATCTCTTTGCGTCGTTTTATCCACCGGCTCATCAAAAGGTTTTTTCTGGTAGGCATAAAAATAGTGACGCAGCTGGTAATTTTTAATGGCCAAAGCGCCTTCCGGATTTACCGGTTGGGTGAAGGTTAAGGCAAATCCATTTCTTGTCAAGGACATTTTAGCGATATCCATTGGTGGATTTCCAGTGGAAGTAATTTTTTGAATGCCCTGATCACCTCTCCAGCCGTGCTCAATTTGCCCTACCCATAAACTTCCATCGGGACCAAAAGCCAGGCGGTTGTTGCCAACTCTCAAACCTTGCCCATCAATAAAAGGTATACAGGCACCTTGAAATTCCCCGCCAACTTCCTCTAGCATTACCCTAAAGATTCGCTCCCTGTTCATTTCTCCAATCAAAAATTGTCCCTCAAAATCCTTGAACTGCTCGTTGTTTTTTATAAATAATGGTTGCGTCGGAGAATTGGCCATTATCCCATGAGGAAACAACACCGCCGCCTTGGTCCTAAGACTATCCAATGTTGAAATAGGTAGTGCAAATGGATCCACATCTTTCCACTCCTCTTGCCAAACAAGACTTGCAGGATGTCCGAAAAAGCGGTCTTTTTTCACATGGTATAGCGTACTGGTTTCTACCCAATCACTTTGGTTGTCGGTAACAAATAAGTTTCCTAAATCGTCAAAACCCAATCCATTTGGGGACCTAAAACCTGAAGCAAAAGGGATAACTGTTCCATCAGGCTGAATTTTCAAAACCCAACCTCTGTAGGGAACAACTGAATACATTTGTCTTTTACCATCTTCCCCATCTCTGCCATTTAGCCGCAACTCACCCCGAACATTCTCTCTAATTCCTCCACCAGATGAAGCTGTATTCAAGGCGATGTAAAAGTTTCCTTCACTATCCCTCACAGGCCCGTAATTGAATTCATGGTAGTTGCCTGATATCCCAAAATCATCTGTGATTTTTTCATATACATCTGCTTTACCATCATTGTCCGTATCGATGATCCGAGTCAATTCCGGTCTTTGTAAAACCACTATTTCAGTGTCATTGATTACGACCAAGCCCAATGGCTCATGAAGCCCTTCTGCAAATAGCCGCCATTCACTGGTCTTAGGGTCAAAAATCATGACTTCACCCCTGGTAAAACAAGCGATCAACCGGCCGTCTGAAAGGAAATCAAGCCCACCAGTTTCTGCCAGTAAGCCATCAGGAATTGGTACATTATCCACCTGATAAGTAGCCCCTGCTCCCTGTGGTTTGGGATCACAGCCTGAGATGACACAAAAACCTATTAGTAGTACAATTAATAATTGCCTCGCTTTTGTCATTATTTATTCGCTTTTGTCATCGTAATGGTAAATTCCTTTGCTTCTTCAGGGCTTAACATTAAGGCTCCCCCCACTATCTTCCCCTTATTAAATTCATATTTAACCTGTTCACCAGGGGTTAAAATGAACCAAACTGGGTCATTCCCTTTGCTTATTTTGATCGTTCGAATCAATCCTGAACCATCCTCTTTGGGATGAATGATTTCATGAACCTCCACCCCTGAGAGTAAATAGTGAAATTCAGGGTACCCATCGATCAATCGGTACCTCAAAAACTCAGGGTCTGGAATACTTTCTTTCGTACCAATTCTTAGGGGGAATTCAATTTTCTCTTTATAAAAAATTTCTCCCAAGACCTTTGCATAAGCATTTTTATGCCCATACCATAAGTCTGTATTGTCTAGAAAATCACCCTCCCAAGCAAACTGTAGCTGGCACAACTCAGCATCCCAACAGTAAGACAATTGATGGGGAAGGTTGACGGCTATACTTGCAAGGCTTGATCCTTCAATGAAAACCCGATAAAGATAAGGGGCTGAGTTGTCATAAGGGTGCCATTTCGGATGATGGTGTGCTGAAGTATTTTCTGATGTATCCTCATTAATATCTCCTGCTCTTCGGGAAGGCGGAATGTTTTCATCTTTGGCAAGGTCTGGTAATTCAGAATCTTCAGACACGTACATGGCACCATACATGATAAAACCATGACCTGGATAAGTACATACATAAGGATAAATACCGGGCTCCTCAGGGGCTATAAACTGTATGGTTTTGCTCTCGCCCGGATAGATTACCGGAATGGACCATAGCACCAGAGGACTTTTAGGTATAAAATTCATTTCGGGTCCTTTTTCTGCTAATTTTTGCGCTGCATTGACGATGTCCAATCTTGATCCTGGTTGAGTAATGACCATATTGTGTGCCATATCATCATCATTGGAAAGCGTAAGCTTCACCTCAGCACCAGGCGAAACAGTAAACCTAACTTGGTCAAATTGAAGTCCTGGAATTGCCTTTATTGCGATAGTTGTGATTTTTTTATCTCCACCCTGTGCCAAAAGGGCTGTTTGCAACAGGAAAGCAAACCCGAAAATCAATTGTCTCCTATATTTTAATACCATTGCTAATTGTGTCGATTAAAAATTCTTAAAAGGTCCTCTTGGTGCTGCATTTTCCATCGCCTCTTTCCATTTTGAAAATTTTCGGGTAAGCTCTTCCAATTTTTCAGGTTTCTCTAAAGACAAATCCTTTTGCTCCCCAATATCCTGTTTCAAATCAAACAACCCATTCCCTTTTGCTGACTGTACCCATTTCCACTGACCTACTCTCGCTGCCTGATCACCCCTAAATTCCCAATACATTTCTGACCTATCAACGCCTGTTTTCCCTTGGAGAACAGGCAACATGTCAAAACCATCATAAATGACGTCTTTAGGAAGTTCTAAGCCCGCAGCCGCAACCATCATTGGAAACAATTCCAGAGAAGATAAAAAGGCATCGTTAATTTGTCCTGCCTCAATTCTACCTGGCCATTTGACCAAACAAGGAACTCTTACCCCGCCCTCAAAAAACTGAGCCTTCCCTCCCCTTAGGGGAGCATTGTCTGCCAAAGACATTCCCCCATTGTCGGAAAGGAAGATAACCAAAGTGTTTTCCTCTTGCCCTAATTCCTTTATTCGTTGCAAAATATTCCCAATGGCCTGGTCCATTTGGGTAACAGCCGCTTTGTAATGCCTTTGTTTTATGCCACGTTTAGTATTTGACTCGGGGTACATTTTTAAGTATTGTTTAGTAGCCTGGACAGTACCTCTAATCTCAGGATCTAAATTGGAAGCACTGTGTGGAGCATTGAATGCTAAAGTTAAAAAAAAGGGATCTCCCTCATTTTCATTGATAAATTCCAGCGCTTCTCTTTCGAAAAGGCCCGTTGTGTAGGTCCCCCTATCCTCAATAGTAAGTTGATTACCATCGATCATGGATGGACTCCCGTACCGCTCATGTGTGAAATAATCAATCCCCGTATTGGCAAAGCCATAATACTTGTCATAGCCTTGTTGTAAAGGTAAATAGCGCTTCAATTGTCCCAAATCCCATTTACCAACATACCCATTGGTATAACTCCCTTCTTTTAAAACTTCGGAAATAAAGATTTCTCTAAGGTCGGCACCTAAAATCCGTTCAGGGGAAACACTGTATTCATAAGCCGTATATTTATGCCCATAATTGACCATATTGTTACGGAAGAGTTCAAAAGTGCCATTTCTTTGCGGATACCTTCCTGTAAGTAGCCCACTTCTGGAAGGGGTGCAGGCAGAACCTGTTACATAAAAATTAGTCAGCCGTACGCCTTCAGCTGCCAATTGATCCAAGTGTGGGGTCAATATGTCTTTATTACCAAACGAACCCAAGTCATAATACCCCTGATCGTCAGATATAATAAGCAGGATATTGGGTTTTCGCTGTTGGCCCAACACATGGTTACCAACCAAACATAGTAAGGAAAGGAGCAAGTATCTAAATTTCATATTGAAGTCAGTTTGTTCATAAATAGGCTAATCTAAACGGTAATATTTATGCCTTTTTTTGCAAAAATTGGTTTTGCAATTTTCCGATAATTTTGACCGAATACTTTCATTTGCTCCACATGCGTGAGGGAGGCGTCGAGTACTTTTGACATTTCCGTAGAATAAGAACGACTTGGGCCGTGTCCACCCCAAACAATTCGATCAACACCTACTACATTTACAGCATAATCCACAGAGCCTGAATGCGGGTCGGCACCACTAAATTCAAACATTACGTTTTCATATGGCCTGACGGCTCTCGCTGCCAACTCCCAATCCCCACCTGCATGTCCACATATTAACGGTGCATCCGGGAATCGCTTGGCAAGCGTCGCAACGTCCATTGGGGTAGACTCCCCGTCAAGGTTTCCTCCTCCAGGCCATCTAGGCTCTCCCCCTACTTTAATCCAAGTGTGGATATAAATGACAGCTCCTAATTCAGCTGCATAACGAATGATCTGATCATTTTGGGCGGCGTCACAGGTTACACCAAGTTTATTGCCCCCAACATACTTGATACCTATACAAGGTCCATTGGCAATCCACTTTTTCATTTTATCACAACTTTCCTCCGGAAAACCAGGGTCTATGGGGATAATTCCAGAAATCCAATCTGGGTCATTGTTTAAAATGTCAAGCTGTGCAGCATCATGTGGCTTAGGATCCAGCGGATCGCTTAGGGTACCTCCTATATCCACTGAAATGATACGTTCCAAACCCATCCTTTTTACATAGAACAACATTTCCTGATGTTGTTCTATCGGTTCAGAACCTGTCAAAAACCCGTGATAATGCGTATCCCAGATCCTAAATGCTTTTAATTCTTCTATATCTGGAAGCCCGTATAAGTGGGGATCAATGGCGAAATTATTCATAATGGATTTGTTATTTTTTTAAAAGGATTTTAATAACCTATAGGGATGCATTCATGAAACTATTGGCATTTCCATACAAAACCCCATTGGCCTGCTCAAGAGTTAATGGTGATTCCATAAGCTTCAAAAAGCTTGCTTCTACAGGAAAATAAGGCATGTGAGAACCAAATAAAATACGTTCTGCAGCCAATGGAATACCCTTTTTACCATTCCAAGGATTTCCTTCAATCAACCTTCCCACTGCTCCACTGCTTTCTATTCTGGACGTGTCAAAAACCACATTGGTCTCCTTAATGAATCGCTCCAAAAGATCTCCTGTAATTTTGTGTGTCCAATAAAGCATTTGAATTTTGACCTTGGGGTACTTTTTAATAATGTCCACCAAAGGGTTCATATCTGCAGGTCTTGTTAACACGATCGGATGGTGATTCCTACTGTCATCCATGTCCCCTACAATCTGAAGAATCATATTCCTTTTGGCTACCTGAGCCACCAACTTTTCAAAATCAGGATGACTGGGATCAAAGGTTTGGTAGGTGGGGTAAATCCTCACCCCTGGCATCTTATACACCTCATCACAACGCCTCAGGTCTTCCTCCCAGTCAGGCCAGGCGAGGTTTACCGTTCCAAAAGGAATCAGCATCCCCTTTCCATTTTGCTTGCATTCTTTGGCCAATCGATCATTGACTCCATTGATATCTTTGTGAAAAAGTGCCTCAAAACTTCCAGCCCAAGCCTTTTCCACCCTGTGTTTGTTAAGTTTGGCGAGTAAATCACCAGTATCACCGTATTTTAATTTTCTAAATGGCCATTCAAATAAATTGATATTGGTATCTATTGCACCCGGTTTCCCTTCAAATAGGTTGAATTTACTTTTGATGTCCTCCGTCGGTGAATTTGAGGAAAAGGTCACAGGCAGTGAGGCTGCGGCAGTGGCTTTAAGCGTGGTACTAAAAAAGGTGCGACGGTTTACTTTTTTCATAATGTTGTTATTGAGACTTTCAATGGCGGTTAATGTTTTTTTCAGGTGGTTTTGATTTTATTCAAGCTATCTCTGTTTTCGAATACTTTCGTTATTCCAGCGACTATCTCGTCCATTTCCTGACGAGAGCCTAAAAGCATTCCAGAGCCCCAGAAAGAAATCAGCGTTTCATTGCAAATCTTATCGCAATTTGGGAGATCCAGCGCATTGGCGTACTCTTCCCGTCTTTCTTTTGTATACATGGTTTGGTATTCATCCAATCCCAAAATATGTTGGATCCAGGGTTCTTTGTGGAGTCCGTTTTTAATATAGGAGCCCATAGGAATCCCTTCTGCATTTAGCGCTTTTAAGAACAGGCTCCTGTCAGCGCCATTAAAATGTTCCTTATTATAGGACATCGCAAAATGGTAATAGGAACTGCTCTCTGTGCCGGGGTATTTTTTCTGTGGGGTCAGTCCTGGAATATCTGCCAGTTGAGCAATAAGGTATTCAGCATTTTCATTGCGTTTTAAAAACCTATCCTTTGCCCCGGGCAACTGTCCCATAAGTATAGCCCCTTCAAATTCATTCATTCGGTATTTTGGACCAATGGTTTCGTTCCTGCCCTTTCGGGAGGCTCCTCGGTTTTGAACAGTATAACATTGTTCCATCAATGCCTGATCATTGCCAACAACTGCCCCTCCTTCTCCGCAGGCAATGGCCTTACTGGCCTGAAAACTAAAACAGCCCAAATCCCCAATTGTACCTATTGCTTTGCCTTGATATCTTGAAAATGGTGCTTGGCATGAATCTTCTATGACTTTCAAGCCATGTTTTCTCGCCAGCTCCATTATCCGTTCCATATTGGCAGGAACCCCCATGATATGCACAGGCATAATGGCCTTTGTATTTTTATTGATTTTTTTTGCTACTTCTTCAGGGTCCAGTTGAAAAGAAGTAAGGTCAAGGTCTACCATCACTGGCAAGGCTCTGCTGGTCAAAATAGATGAAATAGTCCCCATATCTGTATAGGGAGAAGTGATTACTTCATCTCCAGGACCAATGCCAAGGGCTTCTACACAAGTACTTAAAGCCTGTGTTCCTGACCCGGTTCCTACACTATAACCAACCCCAATTTGCTTTGCAAATTCCTTTTCAAATGTAGGCACATTGCCAGAAGCGGATTGTATCCTGCTCCAAATACCACTTCGAGTGGTTTTGACAATCTCATTCACCATTTTATCATCCACATAAGGCCATGCAGGCCCTATTCTGCCTTTTTCTCTTATCGCTGTGCCTCCTAAAATAGCCAATTTCTCTTTGCTCTGGAGCCATACATTCCCTAGTCTCGGCAAAACAGGTGTGGCGGCTATGGCCAAAGAACTGGTAGAAAGATCAGCCATAAATTTTCTCCTACTGTGTGCTTTGTTCATTGGTTTGAAGTTTTATTTGAACCAGAAATATAAAATAGACATTCTATTTCATGATGTAATCACTTACCGAGAAAAGTCAGGAAATCCTATTGCATAATCCGGGTTTGAGAGTAATTTCTAGACTTGCTACACCGCTTTGTAATTCTTACATTCAAAAAGGCGTATGCCATCTTAGGCATGCCTTATAAATTTAACATTTTTTGCGCATTCCTCCATCTCAACAACTCTTTTGTGCTTTCACTGGCTTCACCGTCTCTTAAAGATTCGATTCGCAACATTCCTGTCAGGTAATCCAATACTGGGGCATGTGTACCAAAAGCAAATTTATCTGCCCCGTAAAATGCTATGGCTTGTGCCATATTGGTCAGTGATCGACCCGAGGTGTCTAGGAGTACTTTACTTTTCATAAGTAACTCAAAATCTTCATTTTTAAGTTGATACCCATTCGCCAGATTTAAAATAAAATATTTTGTGTCCGGCACTTCCTTTATAACGGACAATAAATCCACTAAACCTTGCTCGGATTTGGCTGTCCCTGCTACTTGATCCAGGTCCATCCAGGATTTTTGTCTGCTATCCACCATTCGGACAGTCAACCCAACAACTAAGTCCTCATCTCGGGCCATTTTTACCAATTCAATACAAGTGGCATCCGTTAACTTATAGTCATGGTATTGCGGATAAATACGCAAGCCTTTAATTCCAGCTTTGACACATTTATTAAAATCACTTTTCCAACCTGGATAAGTGGGATTAATTATGGCAAATGGCATCAATCTTTCTGTAAAAGTCTTATTGGAATTGAGTTCATCAAATAAAGACTCATTGGCAGTTTGGCAATTTTTATAGAGGATCCCACTCATATTGGCCACTGCAGCCTTGTCAACCCCAAACTGATTCATCTTTTTAAGCAGCGCTTCACAGGTAGTATAGGCCATTTGCTTAAATGGCCAATTGCCCACATAAGCATTGATATCAATTAACACCAAAGCCTCCCTTCTTCAATAAGCCATTGTAATTCTCAAAAAACAGCTTTCTTTTCTGTTGCTCGCTAAGGTTGGATGCCAACACTTTTCCTATGCTTTGGTAATAACTGTTGTCCGTTCCAAAAAAGAGTCTGTCCTCACCCAAATACTTAAGCGCGAAGTCTATCATATTTTCTTCATTGTTGCTGCCTCCTGTATCTACATATATATTGGGCGTATCTTCAAAGGTCTTACACATGCATTCCCAATCTCCCCCTCCACCAATATGGGCGAACTGGAAATTGGCATCAGGAAATTTATTGGCAGCAGCTACAAAATCTTCCGGTGTAGAAGTGCTGGGAGATTTACCTACACCATATTTCATTTGGTAGCCCCCAACACCTAACTGACATTCCCCATGCATAAAAACAATCATTTTTAAAGCAGAGAGCTTTTCAATAATGGGCTCATACCAAGGATCACTGATTTTTACTTGATTGTATAAGCGGGTACCCACCAAGCCATTGTCCACGCAGCGATTAATTTCATCAATCGCCTCCTTTTTATAGGTCGGGTTAATGGTAAACTCCCCTACTAATCTGTCAGGAAAGGCCTTCACTCCTTTAATCACTGTATCATTGATTCTCCTTATTTCCTCTGGCGTAGCTGCTATAGGAGTCATAGGCATGCCGACAAACATCTTTTCTATGGAAAGTCTGTCCGCAAAATCAATTTGGTCTCTCAACTGATCTAAAGAAAAGTTAGACGTAGCATAGGCATCAATTTTCCTGTACTTTTTAACTTCTTTCATAAGGTCAAATTCATCCTTCTGGGACGCACTTCCCTTGAAATCAGCGGGTGAAATACCCGTCATCAAACCAAAAAAGGAAACTGTTCCACCTACCGAAAATTCTCTTCTTGTCATGACCATGACCAATTGGTTTTTATGTAAGAATTTAAACCCAGCATTAAATAATGCTGGGTTTAAATTCTTTTAGATCAATAACCATCATTTTGAACCATCACGCCTGGAGCAGCCAGTTGGATTTGCTCATAGGGTATCGGAAAATATTTCATATACGCTTGTGCGTTGAGATTCTGAATCACTGCCATTTCTGTTGAGGGATTGTATTCACTCTCAAGTTGGGTCAGCTCCGTGGTGAACCTGCCAGTACGCACCAAATCAAACCATCTGTTATTTTCTACAGCCAGTTCAAGCCTTCTTTCCAATAGTAGTTTGTCCATGAACAATTCTTCGGTAGCAATGTCTGCCATGGTATAATTATGGTCTGAATTTCCAAAAGCCCTTTCCCGAATCCGATTTAATTGGGCCAGGGCAGTCACTTGATCTCCCAAATGGTGAAGGGCTTCTGCATAAAGTAATATCATATCAGCCAACCTTAAAACAGACAAATCAAGTCCTGAACTACCAATTATCTCCAAGGGAATAATGAATTTATTAAAGTAGGGAAACCAAAAAAGTTCATCATCAGGAGCTGAAGAAAAGGTGAGTTGCATTTCAGTGATGGTCACGCTAAATCTGGAATCACCCGGCTCAAAAACTTTATGCAAATCCCAGGTAGGTCTTCCGACCCGGTTTCCATTATTTATTATTCCATAAATTCCTGCAGTGGGTGCCAGTGCATAAGTGAGTCCATGGCCATTGGTACCTTCGACATAGGGTACAGAAAATATAGATTCGGAATTAACTTCAGTTTCTAAACGGAATAAATCATGATACTCAGTCAGCAGCTCATAATTATAATCTGCAAATAATTTTTCCAAATGGGTTTTGGCATCCTGCCATTTCTCCTGATAAATCATCACTTTTGCCAAAAGGGATATCGCTGCAGCTTTGGAGGCCCTGCCTTGTACAGAAGTGGCAGGAAGCTTACTAATGGCATCATTTAAGTCATTCTCTATCAATTCGTAAATAGCCGACACTGATGCTCTTGGTACTTGTCTTGATTCGTCCACCTCAATGATACTTGTAACCGCCGGAACTCCGCCAAAAACCCTTACGAGATCAAAATAGAAGTAAGCCCTCATGAATTTAGCTTCCCCCATATGCTTTGCTTTCAAATCTGCATTGTAATCTGAAGGCACGTCTATATTTGCCAGGACGGTATTTGCTCTAAAGATGCCGTTATAAGTAGCTTTCCAGAAGACATTGAGCCTGGGGTTTTCAGGACTAACATCCAGCAGTCCTATCTCAGCCATTCCAGGAGATGTGGCAAAATAATAGCCATACATATTATCCGAAGGAATTTCCATTAGCTCATAATCCGTGGGGTACCTTGATTGTAGCGAATTATAAACCCCCAAAACTGCCAGATCGATATCCTTTGAACTTTCAAAGGCATTGACATTGGTCAATATGGATTCTGGAATTGGATTGAGAAGGTCATCATGACAGGCTGTTACGCCCAGTAAAATGGCCAAAATGCTTAGTATATTTAATTTGTACGTTTTCATTTTTCTATATATTTTGTGCCAATTCCAATCAAAAACCAATATTTAGTCCCAGGACGAAGGTCCTGTTCAGGGGTTCTGAACCAAGATTTACCCCAGGGGTACTACTTATACCTGAAACCTCTCCCCTGGTGGTTCCTTCGGGATTATAGGCATGGTTTTCTTGGCTGGAGATAACCAGAAGGTTATTTACAGAGGCATACAACCTTAAAGATTTAATGCTATTACCCGCTGAGAAATTGGGGAAAGTATACCCCAGGTTTACACTCCGCACATTTAAAAATGAGGCGTCTTCCAAATAAAAATCATTGTTGGTATTGTAGCCAAACAACTGGCTTAAAGCGGCTGCAGGAGTTTCCCCATCCCCGGGATCATCCTCAGACCACCACTGCCTTTCTACCAGCGACCTTCTCATGGCCCCCATGGTGTTGCCCTCATAAAACTGATTTTCTACATTGAACATTTTCGCACCCAAAGTTGCTGTCATAAAGACACTCAAATCAAATTGTTTCCAATAAAATTCATTGGAAACACCGAGTTGCATTTTAGGTTGGAAACTTCCTAAAATTACTTTGTCCTCGGGGTCTATCTTACCATCATTATTGACATCCTCAAAAATAGGATTGCCTGGCTTGGATCCAGCCAAGCTGGGATTTTGGGAAATCTGTTCTTCATTTTGAAAAATGCCTACCTTCTTGTAGCCGTAATAGGAGAACATAGGTTCTCCCTCTCTTAATAAAAAGTCCATGGACCAGTAGGTGTTAATTCTTTCATCCACTTCGCCCAAATCAGTAACTTCATTTTTATTGGTGGAAAAGTTAAACGAAGTATTCCATTTAAACTCCCCTACCAGATTCCTGGTATCAATCTCTACATCTATTCCACTGTTTCTTACTTCACCCACGTTATTGATAATGCTGCTAAAACCAGTTATGGCAGGGGTGTTTACATTGTATAGCATACCCGTGGTAAGGTTGTCATAGTAGTCAACATTTATATTAAACCTGTTTTGAAAAAAACTAATCTCAAAACCGAAGTCATAGCCCTTTGTCCTTTCCCAGGAAAGTTTGGGATTGGCCATTGAATTTTGCGCTATACCATTTACCAGCATATTATTGGGCGAGTAGTTTACCGTACTTACGGTCCCTAGGTATTGAAAATTTCCAATATTAAAATTTCCGGTAACCCCATAGCTTGCCCTTAACTTAAACTCGGACAGGTTAGGAATATTTTTTATAAACTCCTCCTCAGAAAGTCTCCATGCTGCAGATATGGACGGGAAGTTTCCCCACTTGTTTTCCGGACCAAACCTTGAACTACCATCCCGTCTGAAGGATGCTTCCAATAGATACTTGTCTCGAAAACCATAATTGACCCTGGCAAAGTAGGACACCAAACCCCACTCAGATTTTGATTGGGTAGTATTGGCTGGGTTGATAATGGCATTGTTAAGTGTCTTTACCTTATCGTTATTAAACGAATTGGAAACAGCATAAATCCCAAGAGATCTGGAGGTGGAATTTTGATAAGAAGCACCAAGCAATCCACCTACGTTATGAACTTCATTAAACGTTTTGGTATAATTAAATACGTTCTCGTTGACAAGGTTTATACTTCTTGAGTCGTTTACCCTTCCGTTCACATTTACCCGTGAATCTCCGATCCCTCCACTCCAAAAATCATTATTGGTAAACGCAATGTTGGTACCAACAGAAGTTTTGAAACTAAGACCATCCATTAGCTCCAAATTGATAAATGCCCTTCCAATATTTGTGAAAACATTGGAGTAGTTCTCCGTTCCGTAGAGGTAAACATAAGGACTTGCCTGCCCTGAATGGCCGGTCGGGATATAATCGTAAGTCCGTGAATATTTCCCATCAATATAATCCGGGCTGACAAATGGGGGATATTTTACCAGAGACACCATATTGGAGCCTGCATATCGTGTTTTAGCGTAGGATGGACTCAATTCCATTCCTAAACTAACCACTTCATTGACTTTTACATCCACATTGGCTCTAAAGCTGTATTTTTTGTAGCCTGAAGTTTTCAACACCCCTTCTTCATCCATGTAGGTTCCTGATAAGTAGTATTTTGTAGATTCGGTACCCCCTGCCAACGAGATGTTGTGGTTTTGAATGGTAGCGGTCTGAAGTACTTCATCCTGCCAAATGGTTTGTGGAAGTTCCTTGGTAAGTGGATTGACCTGATAGGTTAATGGTCTTCGGGGATCCCCCCATATTGGAATAGCGGTATCTCCTCCAGCCCAGGCAAATTCCCTGTTTTGGTATTTGGTCAGGTATCCATGCCACTCCTCTCCCGTCAGCCAATCATCATGGGCGATTGCATTGGATATGCCGAAATAGGAATTAATTTTTAATTCCGGCTGCTTGCTTGAACCTCTTTTTGTGGTTACCAGAATAACTCCTCCGGCTCCCCTTGAACCATAAATGGCAGTAGAAGAGGCATCCTTCAACACTTCGATGGACTCCACATCATTCATGTTTAGTTGTCCCAGATCCCCTCCCGGAAAACCGTCAATTACCACCAGAGGGTCATTGCCGGCACTTATGGAACCCAATCCGCGGACCCTGATATCAGGAGCATCACCCGGCCGGTTCCTCGTATTGGAAATATTAACCCCTGCCATCCTTCCGGCAAGGACATTTTCAAGTCTTCCTACAGGCAACTGATCTAATTTTTGATTTTCAAGTTTAGAAATAGATGAGGTTACAGAAGTTTTCTTTCGCGTACCGTAGCCTATGACGACCACTTCATCCAAATCAGATTGCTCTGGGCTAAGGTTGATTGAAAGAGTTTGTCGATTAGCGACAGGTACTTCCTGGGTTACAAACCCTACAAAGGAAAAAACCAAAACGGCATCCTCCTCCGGTACATTTAAACTAAAGGCACCATCTATATCTGTGACCGTTCCAATATTGCTATTCTTGACCAAAATATTAACGCCTGGCAGTGTTTCATTCCTCTCCACGTCAGTGACTGTGCCTGAAACAGTTCGTTGTTGTGCATGGGTAATTGATCCAACCCCTGAACCCAGGAATAAGACCATTGTAAAAACCCCTAAATAAAAAAGGCGGTTGATATTGCTAAGGACGGGAAGGAATTCTTCCTTCCCCATTTTTCCATTGTAATTTTTTTTCAAAACAGATTGATTTAGGTGGTTACTTTATACTTATATAAAGATTATTTTGGTTTTATAACCCAAATAAGATTCATCGAATAAATTCCAATAATAAAATTAAATACTATATATCAGCTCAATTAGAGTTTAATTACCTTACTGGTTACGTTACCTTAAATCTATTAAATTTAATTTTAGTAAAAAATTAAATTCATCTATTTAACTTAAATAAAGATTAAATAAAATTTAAACTACTTTAAACACTAAAAAATAACTTTTCAAAGTATTTAAGTGATGAATGGAGTTTTTTGAGTAATTCATTTCCGGAAAAATCAAATTAAATATTTATAGGGTTTCTGTGTGATTTTTTACTTGAAAACCAATATTTTAAGGGCATATAGGCATCATTACCTTATTCCCTCTTTTCATTTTTTTTCTATTTATAGCCCTGAAAGGTGGGGTGAATTAAATGTCAATATTTTGATATATTTTATCGTCCCATTTATTGCTTACGGTTTTCTTTTTTTGTATATTTCTTCAGTAATAATCGAACTTAGAATATGGCAAATATTGACTGGGAAACTCGGGCTAAGGAACGAAGGGTAGAAAATAAAAGAT
>Ga0222654_1000884_pt1 | contig 14900 bp, 11 predicted proteins | sample AntAcemetagen421_FD_179805 | JGI IMG/M metagenome (GOLD analysis project Ga0222654, IMG submission 179805) | Saline water microbial communities from Ace Lake, Antarctica - #421 | ecosystem: Environmental > Aquatic > Non-marine Saline and Alkaline > Saline | place: Antarctica: Ace Lake... | reverse complement strand
AATGGGATACGGGCCGAAACTGACGTTTTTGCCTTTGAGGAAGCACACCCACCTTTCAGAAGTAAACTTCACCAAAATTCCGAAAACTGTTCCCGGTATAACCGAATTGGAAGACGGAACCCTTTCATCTGTAGATGTTCCGGTTAAAGGTGCCAATGGCAATTTGATCCCTGAATCGATGCCAATGGTTACGATCTTCAAAAGTGCCCGTTGGAAGACAGAAGACGATGGCAGCAATGATCCTTCGAGTGAAATAGACATACTTGCCAGAATCAATGACAACCTTACTAAATATCCACTTTCTGGTTTTGTTGGGGAGGGTATGGCCCCTTATGGCTCCATGATATCACCAATGGATGCAGCATTAGAACTCGCCGCCCTTCATGGATTTCCTGTCCTCAAGGCAGCTCGCGGCAATGCAGACGGGTTTATGAACACCGATCCTGATAATTTATTTATCGAGGGTCATAATACCACTTCCACTAAAGGCAGGATGCTCTTAATGGCCTGCATACTTCGGTTTGGAACCTATCCTCCTGCGATAGATCCATCAAATCCTACTGAAAAAGAATTAGAGGTAATCAAAGAGAAGATCAAATTGTATCAAGAAGTTTTTCACACGCACTAATTAAAAAAACATGCTTACTACAAAAAAAATAATACAATGTTCATTGGTTGGATTATTACTTTGGGTTGGGTGTACTTCACCTCAAAAAGATTCATCCAAATTTCCCCTGGTTGAGGCCACCATAGCTGACATCCATGAAGCTATGGAAAGCGGTAATGTCACTGCCCAATATTTAGTTGATGGGTATCTGAAACGAATTGAAGCATACGACAAACAGGGCCCTTCCATCAATTCTATAATTATAATCAATCCAGAGGCAATGGCTACTGCCAAATACCTTGATAGCATTTACGCCGAAAGCGGTATGGTGGGTCCCCTGCATGGTATTCCAATAATAGTTAAAGATAACTATGACTTTTATGGAATGCCCACCAGCAATGGTACACTCGCACTTAAAGATTCTTATCCTCCAGACGATGCTTTTCAAATCAAAAAACTCAGAGAAGCTGGTGCCATTGTCATAGCCAAATCTAATTTGGCTGAATTTGCTTCTAGCGGTTCTTTTTCAGTGAGTTCCGTATTACCCGGATATACGCGAAACCCCTATGATACTCGAAGAACTTCGGCCGGTTCCAGTGGAGGTACTGCTGCTTCTATTGCGGCAAGCCTGGCAGTCGTTGGCATGGGAACGGATACAGGAAGCTCTATAAGAGGTCCTTCTGCGCACCAGGCTTTGGTAGGCATAAGGTCCACTATGGGCTTAACGAGCAGGGATGGAATCGTACCACTAGCCCTTACAAATGATGTGGGTGGCCCAATGGCAAGAACAGTCGAAGATGTCGTAAGGGTATTTGATGTTATTGCAGGATATGATGAAGCTGATACTGTTACTAAGGCAAGTATAGTGGCCAAAGAAGCCTCATATCTACCCTTTCTAGAGGCTGATGCACTTAAAGGAAAAAGGATTGGCGTTCTGCATCAGCTTTTCCCAAAAAGCGATTCTGATAGCAGTGTTTATTCTCTCATGCTCGATGCCCTTGAAGACTTGAAAAAGGGTGGTGCCGTTTTGATCGATAGTGTGAAAATTAATGACTTGGACTCCCTAAATAAATCTGGCACCCGTATCCGCCAACTCAAAAGAGACTACAATGCGTATCTTGCCAGCTTGGGAGATAGTTCCAAGTATAAATCGCTTCAGGACATCATTGATTCGGATAAATATCATCCTTATTTGGAAAAGCGCTTAATCGATGCACAGAGTGATGTGGATATACCGGAAGACCATCCTGACTGGGATAAAAATATGGCCTTAAGACAAACGCTCCGGGAACGCATATTGGGGGTAATGGATAGTTTAAATCTGGATGTACTTATTTATCCTTCTTTCACCTATCCTCCCAGGTTGATTGGTGATCTAAATGGTCCAAGGGGTGACACCAGCGGAAAACTATCTCCACCAACTGGTTTCCCAGCTATCTCAGTACCCATGGGTTACTCATATGACAAATATCCAGCTGGGTTTCAACTCCTGGGTAGGCCATTTAGCGAAGGGCTACTATTCAGTATATCTTACGGATATGAACAGCAAACCACACACAGAAGAGCACCAGAGGGTTTTGATGAACTCTGATTTTAAGGAAAAAAGAAGCTTGAATAATTTTGGTTTTTGCATCCACGTTTAGTTCTGAATTAAAGTTTTGTTAATATTCCTCAAAACGGCTAAGTAGTTGCTACAAACTTGGGATACCTGGTGCCTTTTGAGACATTTAGCAAACATTTCAATTTTATCTTGTTTTCTGAGGAACCTGTGGATCAAATGTAATTTGTAGCCACTATAACCTGCGTGTTCAGCTTATTTAGAAACTTATGCGGAATATGAGTTAAATCTGTATAGGTTAACTTATAATTTTAAACATAAGTCTTAAAATTAATAAAATTACCGGGTTTTATTTTGATCCACATTATTATTGCCAAGATATTCAATACAGCACCAATGATAAAGAAAGGTGTTACAGAACCTGTCCAATCTCTAAGATAAGGAAAAGCCAAAGCCGTAATAAAAGAACCTATATTTCCTGCCATATTCATGGTACCGGAAACCGCACCTGAATGCCGTTTTCCGATGTCATTACACAGCGTCCAGGAAGGGCTTATGGTCATGTCAGCACCGAAAATAGCAATGGACAAAAAGAAGATAGAAGTGGTTATTTCGCTTGAATATAAGCTTGCTATTAAACCCACAGAAGCCAGACCAAATCCTATCACCGCAGGGATAACCCTTGACCACCTAAAACTGCCCTTCTTATAAATTGTATCTACCAACCAGCCAGAAAACATGTTCCCAAAGGCTCCTGCGATCAGGGGAAGCGAGGAGTAAAACCCGGCCTCTAAATTATCCAACATAAACTGTTCCTTCACATGGGGAAACAGCCAGGTAAGGCAAAAGAAAAAAGTGAAATTACTTGCAAAATACTGTCCCATTGCCAACCACATGTTTCTGGATTCAAAAAGTGACCGGACCGAAAATTTTGATTTGACATCAACTCCCAATTTTGACCTCGAAATCATAATTTCTTCTTTCTCATAGGCAGAAACCCTTGGGTGCTCTTCAGGATTGTCCCTAAAAAGGAAATACCATGCCAGAGCCCACAGAATACCAAGGATACCTAGGGCAAAAAAAGTGCTTCGCCAACCCAACGTATCAATAACGATCACTATCAACGGCAAGGCAAATGCAGCTCCAAACCTTCCCCCGGAAAAATTAATGCCATTCACAATACCTCTTTCCCTGATCGGTATCCAATGATAAACCGCCTTAGATATTCCAGGGTAAGCACCAGCCTCACCAACGCCGAAGAAAAACCGGACAAAAAACAAGGTAATGAAGTTGGTGACAGCACCGGTCAATGCGGTGAAAAGAGACCATAAACTTACCACTGCCGCCAGAGCCCTTCTAGGGCCAATCTTATCTGATAAGATGCCCAAAGGAGTTTGAAAAAGAGCATATCCCAAAGCAAACATGGACAAAACCCACCCAAATTGTTTATCACTAAGCTGAAGGGCATCTGTCATGGGTTCTTTAGCCACTGAAATTCCAATTCTATCCACATAGACCAACATGGACAAAAGGAAAGTCCCGGCTACCATAAAATAGCGGCTCGGGATCAAAGGTTTTTTCTTTTCTGGGTACACGTTAATTGGGTTTATTTGAAATCACAGACTAGGACTAATGCCAAATACCTCGTTTGTTCGGGTCGGATGTTATTGGATAAATTCTTCCTTAAGCTTTTCTTCAATTACTTTTTTTGATTTTATCAGGTGGGTTTTCATTGCCTGTTCCGCACCCTCTTTATCATGGTCCAGAATAGCTTCTATTATATCCAGGTGGTCCTGAAGGGTTTGCTCCGGCGGCCTGATTAGGCCGATACGTTCGATATAAGTAATAAGGTTTCCCTGCTTAAATAACTTGTACAGGTAGCTGTTTCCGCATTTTTCAACAACGAAATCATGAAATTGGGTATCTGCCTTCTTATATTTATCATATTCTTCTACTTTTCTCTTTTCATAAGGTTGAAAAAAACGCCGAAGGTTTTGGGCATCAGTGGGATTGATGTTTTCCGCCAGGATACCCGCCGCTGTAGATTCCAAAGCAATCCTGCAATCAAAAATCTCCAAGATCTCCTTGTTGTCAATGACTTTGACTTTAAATCCCGTTTTATTTTTGGGTTCTATCAGGTTTTCAGCCTCCAACATGTGAAGGGCAACACGCAAAGGGGTCCGGCTGATCCCCATTTGAACTGCCAATTTTTCCTGAATGATTTTTTGTCCGGGTATCAACTTCCCGTTGATGATCATTTTTCGAAGTTCCCTGTAAGCCTGAATTCCCAATTCATCGTTTTTTAGCATTTTTTTCGGATTTTCTGAAAATATTTGTTTTTAGCATACCGTATACCAAGTACTAAAATAACAAAATTTTTCTATTTGATCTGATTTATGGAAAGATTCGTTTTGTCCCGGTTTGATTGATAAATTGCCTCTACCACCTTCAGGGTTTTGATGTAATCTTCTATACCCGTCTCAAAAGGGGCGTTGTTGATAATCCCATTAATAAAGTGTTCCTGACAAGCCAACACACTGTCTCCCGAAAAACCACTCTCTGTTGGCTTAAACGGCAATTTATATACCGGTGAACCCAGAGGCTTAATGGATATTTCCCCGTTGGTATGCAGGATGATGCTCCCCTGTTCACCCTCTACAAGCATTTCCCCAAAGGTAAACCTGGCATTGTTGTGTAAGGGCTCATTGTATCGGTTGGCATCAAATAAAGCGGTGCATCCGGATTTAAATCGGAAGAAGACCATTCCGGTATCTTCTCCCTTTATGATGGGGTTTAGGGTCTTAAGGTTGGCATAAACTTCACTCACCTCTCCCTCAAGAAAACGAAAGGTATCAACAAAATGCACGCCTGTTTCATGGATAAGGAGCCTGGGCATGGTTCTAAAGTAGGGTTGCCTGTCCATGTAGGCATTTTCTCCCCAACCATCACCTAGCCTCATTTTAAAGGTATATTGAAATATTTTTTTCCCGATTGTGCCTTCCTTTATCTGGGATTTAATTTCCCTGTACCAGGGCTGAAACCGCCAATTTTCATGCACCATAAACCGGATATCTGTACCTTTTACAATATTCCGAATTTCTTTTGCCTCTTTAAAAGTATCAGCCAGCGGTTTTTGACAAATTATATGTATCCCCTTTGATATGGCTTTCTCAATGATGGCTTTATGCGTTACCGGAGGAGTTACAATATCGATAAAATCAGGCTTTTCCCCGTCCAACATGGCCTCCAGATCGGCGTATACGCCAGAAATATTAAAATTCTTTGCATATAACCGGGCCTTTTGTATGTCCTTGTCGCATATTGCTGCTATTTCCACATTCCCCATCCTGGACCATGCATCACCATGGAATTGACTGAAGTATCCCGCCCCTACAATTACACCTTTTAATTTCTTCATTATGTTGAGGGTTTGGTAAACAAATCAAAAACCCGGGCAAGACTCTCAGCATCCCCCACATTACCGGGGTAAACCACATAAGGCATCCCCGGAAACATGGTTTCATCTCCCAATTCCCACACTGGAACCCCGGGGATAATTTGCCCCAAAACAATGGCCCTTTTCATTTTTAGCCCATTCACGGCAATGTCATTGGAGGTGATGCCTCCTTTGGCTATAAAGAATGCAGGTTGTGTTTTGAGCTTTGAAACCAACCGGACCAAAAAACCCGTCACTTTTTCACCTATTGCCAGACTTTCTTCAGGACTGCTTCCTGAAACCAACTTTCGGGAGGTGTACACTACGGCATGTACTCCAGAGGTCAAACAACTTTCAATAGTTCCAACAACCTCTTTCAAAAGAGATTGATTTGAATTTTCTGAACCAATGATTTGCTCTACGGATAAGGGAACGGCTTTAATGCCATCTTTTTTCAATAGGTTTTCAAGCTGGGATGTGGATTTATCCACATAAGATCCCACCAGGATCAGGCCGCCAAGATCCGATTTGTCGCTATTTTGAGAGGGGGTCCATGCTAAAGGGCCCATACCCCCAAAAGCAGATACGAAAGAAGCGGCAGTTCTATAATTAAATCCCTTCCCGTTTTTTATCATCCGGTGTAGTACCCGACAGGTCGTCTCCAATTCCCGGTAAGTAGTATTGTTGATGACCATCACATCATTGCCCTCAAGGGCATTCAACTTTTCAAAAATAACTTCATCGCCACGATGTATATCTTCTATGGAAAGGCTTTTCACAGCTTCACGCTTTATCCTTCCCTCCGATTTTTCCTCCACCCATTTGGTCAGGTCGGCGTTGACGTATCCAAAACTCTTATCCTTGGCAAATACCGTCTCTGATACTGGGACCTTAATTCCTGCTTCCAATATATAATGAATATTATCCTCAGTGATCCTACCCCCTTCAAAAAAGGCGGGAATCAACAAGGTAGGCATATGGCCCAATCCAGCTCCCTGGCTCAAGGCTTCTACCTCAGAGGGAAAATACCCCCTAAGGGTAGAATCACTTCTGCTGATAACAATAAATGGACGACCTGTCTTCTCCGAAGCTCTTTTCAAATTTTGTCCGATTTCCCTTGCCCTGTCCGTGGCTTTCGCTTTGGGAAGGCTTCTGGTGTTGGCCAATACGAAAAACAATGGAGTATTGATTGTAAATTCATGGGTAAATGCGTCCTCGGACCAGTAACCCAACACAGGGACGTCATGCGCCGTTTGGGTACCGGTTGGATCATCATCTACGATTACCAATGATATTTGCTGATCAAAAAACAGGTTGCTGATTTCATTTTCAAACGGTCTCTCCAATGGATTTTTTATATCCTTCATACTATAAATTTTTTTGCAATGGTCTGGCCAAAACCCTGGCCGGAGCACCGTCCCCCCCACCTATTTTTAAGGGCATTACCATCAATTCCACTTCTTCTGCATTAATTTCATTCAAGTTGCAAATCCCCTCAACAATGATGACTTGGCCGGCAAATAAAATCCTGTGGATACGGGTAACTTCTGCCAGATCATTGACATCAGCGACGGATGGCGGTTCTACGGCTAAAATATTTATCCCCTTTTCCACCAGCCAATGGGCAAGCTTTTCACTGATCCTTGGCAACTGGTTCCTGTATTTTTCGGGATCGGAAACTGAGTAATTACTCCAACCGGTTTTTATTATTAAACTGTCGCCTGTATTCAATGCTTCCTTTAACTTGCCAAGGTCCTCAACGTTTATTGCGGAGGAAGGCTGAATACCTGTCAAATCAAGAATTCTAGCCTTACCCATCAACCTCTTTATAGGGACTTGGTCAATGGTCGGGCCCTCCACGCCAAAATGGACCGGAGCGTCCATATGGGTACCTGAGTGGCTATAAATGGAAAGATTAACCGCATTCCATCCGTCTTTCTCCAAATTTTTTGCTTCCCTTATCTGAACACCGGGCATGGCAGGACTTATGGTCTGTGTGAGGTCTATCCAATCCATGCTTATTGGTTCAGTGCTTTGATCACGCTGGCGGCAAATTCTTCCGTTTTGGCCGTTCCTCCAAGGTCTATGGTTTTTACCCCTTGTTGAAATACGGATTCCAAGGCACCCACTATTTGATCGGCTGCTGCTGTTTCTCCAAGGTGTTCCAGTAAAAGAGCACCTGACCAAATAGTACCCACGGGGTTGGCAATACCCTTTCCCGCAATGTCTGGCGCAGAGCCATGAATGGGTTCAAACATCGATGGGAATTCTCTTTCTGGATTGATATTACCACTTCCTCCCAATCCGAGGCTTCCCATAATGCCGCCTCCAAGATCGCTCAAAATGTCCCCAAACAAGTTGGTAGTCAGGATGACATCAAAATATTCAGGGTGTAGAATAAAATTGGCGCTTGCATTGTCTATGTACATTTTTTCCAGCTTTACATCCTGGTATTGCTCTCCTACCTCACTAATTACAGCATCCCAATATTTCAAGCTGTGGATCAGGGTATTTGACTTGGTGACATTGGTGACTTTCTTCCTTCTTTTTTGGGCTAGCCGGAAAGCGTAATGTGCTATTCTTTCAATGCCTTTACGGGAAAAGATACTGGTGTCTGTGGCAAATCCTTCCGGCGTATCAGGCCTGAAAAAATCCCCATGCTGCACAAATTCCCCTTCATTGTTTTCCCTGATCACTACAAAATCGATGTCTTTGGAACCTTTGTTCCGCAAGGGACTCTCAAGTCCTTTGAACAGTTTCACAGGTCTATAATTAACATATTGCTGGAAAGCAGTTCTCACCTTGAAAGTATATAATTTTGCCGGAAGGGTATCATCCACAGCGGTCAAACCCACCGCTCCAAAAAAAACGGCGTCAAATGACTTAAGTGTGTCCAGGCCATCTTCCGGCATAAACGCACCATCTTTGATGTACCTACCTGCTCCCCAGTCATAAAAAGTGTAATCCAGTTTAAAATCAAATTTTTTGGCAGCAGCCTCTAAAACTTTAAGGGCTGCAGGAATGATTTCATGGCCGATGCCATCACCGGGAACTATTGCTAATCGATAAGTTTTCATAAAATTGTTTTGTTGTATTTATTTTTTTTCTTTTTACCAGGTCCTTATTATTCCTTTTCCGGTATAAATTCAATATTACTTTTCCACCTGGCACGGGCATATCCAAAGCCATCACCTTCCGGTACCAATCCATTGGAATGAGGCAGGAATTCTACAAGGATCCTACTCCCTTTTTCAATAGCTATATTTTTCACTTCCTCTGCATGTGGTGAATATTCTTCAATGTCTTTACCATAAATTCGGGGATTCTGAAAATCCATCACCTTTTTGCCACCAATTCTTAAGATATACGGACATTCTCCATCCGATTCTAAAAGAGAGGTAAAACGAATGGTGTAAACTCCGGAAGGATGATCAAAGGAAGTTGTGGCGGCAGCCCATTGATCGGTAGGTTGTTCAACGGTATTTATGCCAATGGCTTCCCTTACCTTGTCATAATAAGCTGGAGAAAAACCTTTTACGTTCAAATTCCAATTATCCGGTTCAGGCTGTATAAATGCTAAGGTAAGTACATTTTCCGGGGGGAATGCCAGATCGTCCTTTTCCCATGAGCTCATGGGAAATGCCTTATGCCCAACCTTCTTTTTTTTAAAAGATTGGAGTAAGTGGAAGGGTCCATTCTGGTCAAGGTTGCTATGGGAGTTTGTAGCCCGATTGGCGGAGAACATCAATGCGAAGGACGTCATTAAACTAATGATGATGGAATTCATGAATTTGTATTTGAGCTTTTACTGAAATCAACTTGTTTTGTTGGCAAACTAATATTTACCCCCTGTTATTTCTTTGACCAAGTCAAAAAAACCTTGTTTCCGTTCAGAATTGATTCCCCAATCCACGGGCACACTTTGGTACCCCTCCGCGAAAGGTTCACCATCCCTTCTGTAATCAAAAAATCCCCAGGAAACGTAATTTTCCACCGCTACGGTGAAATTGTTTCTGTCCTTATCGAAATCATAATGGTCATCTTCGTTGATCACCACCGGCATGGGCCGGAAACCTTCCACCTTGCGGGTATTCTTGATCAGGATTTCCATTTTTTCTATCGTATCCACCCCATTGCCATGGATTAATATATAATCCGAAGATTTCACCACGTTGGGCTTGGGAACGGTATTGCCTCCATAGCTGGTACTCACTAGGAGACGAATACCATCATATTCCATGGTTTTTACGAGTTCAATAAGCTCATGCACCCTGTCCGGCATTAAGATTTCATGCACATAAGCCTTCACATTGCATTCATTGTTGACTTCAATCAATACATTTCTGTACCCTTCCTCTAAAACCCAATTGACTGAATTTTTGACCGCATTGATTACGGCTTGTTCATTCTCCAGGTTTTGGTCCTGACCAAAATAAAAAATGCCCAGCATGACCACCATTTCCATCTCATCCGCTTTATCCAAAATCAACTTCAACCGATCCATAAATGGCTGCCTCAAGCGTCCATCGGGGTAAAAAGCGGAATTGAGCCATTCTTTATTTCCGTATCCAGTGGGACTTCCACCCTGCATATTGATGGTAAAAGAATTAAGGCCATATTTTTTCCATTCTTCCATGCCTTCCATGAACTCCGTTGTATTTCTGTCAGGATCCCAATTACCGGTATCCGGATAGCCAAACAATTTTCTAGTTTCCGGGTTCAAATCGTCAAAAATGCCCTGCACCATTCTGGAATTCATAAGCAATCCTTCGATCTTATTGCCTTTCCAGGTCCTGCCCTCATAGGTAGGCTTACCATTGACATAAAAAGCCTCTCCGTTAATGGTAACGACCGTTTTTTTTGGAGCAGGAAGGAAAGCGAATAAAAGAGAGACGCTAAACAGGAATAGAATTAAATAGGTTATTCTTTTCATAATATTGAATTTTAGGTTGAAAATATTTAAGCTTAAAGTCGGTATATACAAGACTTTCTGCTTCTGTTTCCTATTTTTTTAACAATTAATGAGCTGTTTAATTAAAAGAAAGACTATTTCTTTCTTACTAAAATTACCCAATCTTCCTTCATATCCTCGGGTGGCATTCCCAGGTTTACCCATCCCGGTCCACTTACTTCTGTGACATTGCCTCCCCGGATTCTTGGCTTTTTGATGTCGGGCAGGGCAGAAAGCACTGAAGCAGGTGCCCGGGAATAGGTTTGTTTTATGATCATTTCTTTTCCCTTTTGAAGATCTCCACCTGTTCGTGGGTTGTACCAGTCTACCGTGTAGGCACCACTTTTTCCTTGTAAATTAAGTGCTGATCCACCACCTGCCGGGAGGTAAATGACATAAAGCTCCCCATTATCCATAAACACAAAATCTTTTTCGCTACGGGTTAAATTATTACCATTCTCCATTTCCCAAAAGGGAATATTGTAGTCTTTATAAAAATCCATGGCATGGCGGGTATAGTCCCACAAGGCAGCTCTACTCCTCCAATCCTCCATATTAAGGTCATTTTGTTCTTCGGAATAACCAAAGTACCATTCCACACCATCACCCCCGGCGGCAATTGTCGCCCAATAGGTAGCCCTTGCTTCGTCCTGATTATAATTATCATCGTAGTCATCTGTGGTGACACCGAGCCCTCCTGTACCGGCTTCATCCATCGACACATTCCACTTTCTTCCCGCGCGGCTGGATGCATTTACCCAATGGGATATGATTTCAAAATTGTGCCAGGGACGCATGCTGTTGGTCTGTATGGAGGGGCCTTCAAAAAATTCATAACCCAATAAAGGGGTATAACTTTGTTCGTATTGACTGGGAAAAGTATGTGTCACCACAGGATGGTGATAAGGATCCAGACTATGAATATACTTGGCATCTGCCTTTGCATTGAGCTGCTCCGGATCATTCAATTCATCCCAAAGATCATGTTCTTCACCAAGGTTCCAGTTCAGGGCATGGTGATGGGCAAACCTGGCAATCAACTCCCTATAATAGAGTTTTCTTTCGGGACCCAAGGTTCCTCCGTTAAGCAGTTGGTCATTTTCATTTTCATGGGTTTTGAAATGAAGAAACAATCCTAGTTTATCTCCATGGTCAAACACTACTTCCCATTGATCGAGTTTTGAAACGTCATACCTGTCTACCTCATTATGGCTGATCCAGGGCCAGATATTTTTGCCATCCCCCCCTGCCGATAAAGTCAAAAATGAGAAAGCATTCATCCCTTTGGAATTAAGGTAATTCAGGGCTCCTATAAGTCCTTTTCCTTTATTTTCTTTCCATGTAGGGTCTCCATCTTTCCAATCCTGAACGTGCCCCTCATATTTTTTTAATGGAGTCGCACCCCTACTATCCTTGTGCTGGGTGCTCCCCCAAATTAAATTATCTCCATAATCTTTTGAAACATCGGAATGGGTATAGGTGCCATCAAAATCAGCATATCCCAACAAGGTTTCCGGGGCGTCGGCCCCACCTTTCATGAACCAATCTCCGTTATCAAACCTCAGGTAGTGCTCTCCGACATACCTCAGCACCCCTTTACCTCGGTGGTCAACCCCACTTTTATCTGTTTCTGTAATGGTAAAGGTGCCTGTGGCGCCATTAAATGATACGGATTCGCCTGCACTTGAACTTGAATTTACGGCAATATTCTCCCCCTTGCGGAAAGAGGCAATATAATTCCACTGTCCCGTACTCGGAACAGTGAAATGCACCCTCCATTTGTCTCCGGAAGTGGCACTCGTTTCTCCGGCATTCCCATCTGCCGCAAAATACCCAGGTACGATATAGGCTTCCCTTCCTCCTTCATGCCTAAAAGTTACATTCAATCTGTACCCGCTAAAAGGATTATATTCATCGGTTTCACTGGCTTCAGGGCCTTCAAATGTTATAGTAATCGGATGCCATTTTTTTAACTCCCCATCAACTGAACCATTAGACTGAGCGAATAGAAAATCTGTGTTGGTCAGTATTGAAAATATTAAAGTTATTATTAATTTTAATTTCCTCATGGTTTTTAGGTTTATATTATTTTGGATAGTGCTTCTTTCTTATTGATTTATTGACATACTAATTTTTTTAATAAATTGACTGTTAATTTTGTCGGTGATCTCCTTATCACTTTGGTCAAGACCCAATCTTACAACCACCATATCCCATTCAGGAATAATGAAAACATTGTTATTGTTATGGCCCCAAGCTGCAAATGTGCCTATTGGTGCATCAGGCAATTTTCTCTCCCCTTTTGGATAGATCCCGTTTTCCCACCAATTAAATCCATACAACTACCTTACACTCCACTTTCGGTATGTCCCAGGGGGAGTGAGGTAATCTATCTTTCAAATCCTTCAGAAGGCACCCTGTGTATGGTTTTATGAATCATGTGATTTAAGGCTTTCCCATCAGCAGTAGAAATCTGGAAACTTATTGAAATTACCAATCCCAATGAGGCTTCAATCATATCTGGCAATTCTTTAAGTGTACCAATGGAGGTGTTCACTATTCCGGGTTTCAAATCCGGAATTTCGAGAAATACTGATTTCCCGTCCTCAGATAAACGGATGGATTCAACTTGTACCGGATCAGGCTTGGTTTCTCCGGGATTGTCCACAGAATATACTTTACCACGAGATCCATATTGGCTTGTCCATGGATAGGTCCATTTTTGTAATTTGTAATTTGCCATGTCAGCAGCTACCTCCGGATCCAATTCCTGGGAAAAACTTATTTCCAGCCCCCCGGCTTTAGTAGAAACAGATATTGGTATGTCCAACGGTTGCCCGGTATACCTTACCCGATGAAAAGAGCCCCAATTTTCCCCAATTGATTGCCAGCTAGTCATCCCGACAATATAGAGATGTCCATCCTCGTGAAACCGACCACGCTCGAGACCGGACTTAAACATAAGCGGTAGGCTCACATGAGCCCCCTGCCATACGCCATCCACCTCCTCTTTTAAAATCAAAGAAAGGGTTCCACGACCATAAGAGGCTAGCAGTAAATCGTCTTGGAGCTCCTTTGGCCATTGATCGCTCGTTATAAACATGGGTTTAGCGGGAGAATTATCAATATAATGAGGGGTCCAAATAATAGGAGGCTCAAACGAAACAGGACTAACCTTTTGATGGGCAGATGGTATAAATCCATGGAATCCCCCTTCCTTGATCCTATGTACTTTACTGGTGGGGACCCAGTTCCCCTCATTGTCAGCGTAAATCATTTCACCTTCAGAGTTGATATCCATTCCATTGGGATTACGTAGTCCCCTGGCGATTATTTCAAGTTTTTCACCATTCGGGGATAACTTAAATAGTACACCGTGATGTGGTGTTATTTCTGCATTTTTAGAAGGCCCTTCTCCCCGGAGATATGGCGGCCATGGGGTCGATTTAGCAAAATAAAAATTTCCTTGAGCGTCCGTTTCCAAATTCAATGTGAAGGCATGGAAATTGGTGGAAGCCATGATTTCGTTATTAAAATTCTCATAGAAATCTGCAAAACCATCCTTATTAAAATCATGTAGCCTAGTAATTTGGTCCCTACCAATAACATAAACCTGTTCATCAACCACTTTAACACCGCTAGGCTGAAACAAACCAGTGGCAAATCGATGCCATTGTAGTGTTTCTAAGTTTTCTTGTATACCATCCACCAACCACACATCTCCACTTAGTGAAACCACTACAGCACGTCCATCTGAGAAGAAGTCTACATCCATCAAACGAATAAAAGATTTCCAGAGGTTTTCTGATGGTATGGTAAGCTCGTCTACTGTAAATGGACCTTCTTCATCACCCATCATCGCTTCCGTTTGTAGTGTCTCCCATTGATCTGGCCCCGGTTTTTTATATTCGGACAAATCGGATACAGGTTTAGCCTGTTCAAGGTAAGAGGCCATATAATTCGATTCTTGGCCGGATAGAATCGGCCCTATAGCAAGCTTAAATTGAGCCGCTTGCTTTAGCTCGGGAAGATCCAGGATAAGGTGACGATTTTGTATCCTCCATACTACTTTAGAATCGAAAACGCCTTGTAACGCTACGGCACGGGTGTAGTTCCCAACATTAATTAGAATATGCTCCTTTGAATTAGAAATTGACACTATTTCAATTTCTGCATTTTCCGGTATTTGCAGCACCCGCATGGACAAGGTCTCTTCCGTGGGGCTCAAATTAAGAGTCCGGGTAAAAACAGGATGGCCATCAACTTGTTCGAAACCAGGTAACTCCAGAACATCACTATCAGCAATTGTATAAGAAAAAAGGACATTATCACCATGGATATAAAGCCC
>Ga0222654_1000882_pt1 | contig 14944 bp, 16 predicted proteins | sample AntAcemetagen421_FD_179805 | JGI IMG/M metagenome (GOLD analysis project Ga0222654, IMG submission 179805) | Saline water microbial communities from Ace Lake, Antarctica - #421 | ecosystem: Environmental > Aquatic > Non-marine Saline and Alkaline > Saline | place: Antarctica: Ace Lake... | reverse complement strand
TAACTGCATTGGTCCTCACCTCAATGATAGCAGGAATTCCGATTTTCGGTGGTGCTCTTGCTGCTGCACTTGGATCGTTGTTGCTAATATTGGGTATCGGTGCTGGTGTTTTAAACGATTTTACTAACTCCAAATTAGGTGAACGTATAGACGCATTAGTTAATTCGTTTTCGGCACTCGTAGATGCATGAGATGAATGAAGCCCAGCAAATAGAAGACCTCAGCGCAGTTGACCTAGTGGTAGAAGATTCGAACCGTTTTAAAATAAAGTTAGGCATTGGCGAAGAAGCCTACACAAGTTTGAAAATGGCAAAATCTTTGCAATCACTGTGGGAAGTCAAAGGTGCTGCAAGTGCTGGCGCGGCAGCTGCGGCATCTCCTGCGGTTGCTACAGCCTTTTTTGGTGGTGGAGGTGGTTTCCTGTCTGCTTTAGGTTTTGGCGCTGCTGCGGCGACTCCTGTTGGATGGATCATGGCTGCTGCCGTTGTGTCGGGGGGAGCGTACTATGGCGCAATGCGTCTTGCATCTTCTTATTCATCCAGTCGCGTTGAGACCATTCCAAAATTCATTAACACGCCAATCGATTTGCTTGGTGCTACACTCTTTGACATGCTGTCAGGCTTGGCCCTCAAGGTTGCTGATTTTGCGGGCGAAATTGATGATAATGAACGTAGTGCGATTGTAGATTATTTTTCAGAAGAGTGGGGCTTGTCAAAGGATTACACGACTAAGGCACTCCCGCTGATAGAAAGCCAGATAAAATCACAGTCTTTGAAGGTAATTGTAAAGGCTTTCGCTGAATTTCAAATGGACAACCCAGATTGCAACCCAACCGCACTAAGCAAAGACGTTAGAAAATTTCTAGAAGAAATTGCCCATGCTGATGGTGATTTTGATGAACGGGAAGAACTAGCTATTGATACAATTGAGCGAGAGTTGTCAATTCATTTATCTACGCAAAATCAAACACTAAGAGCAGCAAAGAGATATGCCGTTTCTGCAACTGCTGTAGCAAGCGAAATATCTACAACCTTGCAAGAGCAAGCAGGCAGCTTTCTCGGTGGGCTGATGAGAAAGATCAAGAAATAGCACGATGAACGAATTCAGATGAGTGGCACTCAAATGTGTTACGATGGCCAAGGTCAGAAATATAGGACGAATAAATTAGTAAAACCTAAGGACGGGATCAAGCAACTTCAAAAAGCCGCTTGATGAGGGCCGTCACCAACTTTTGGGCATATCTCGTAAGAAGTTACACGCAGCAGTTCCGCACGAATGTCCGATGCGCTGGCCGTTAGGTTGACAGTGATAAACCTGATTTTATGGTCCTGAATGACAACAGATTCGTCGAAAGTGGATGCAAGACTCCCTTGTCCGTTGCGAAGATTTTCCATCACGCTCAAGCGCCATTAAACAGCGCCCTGTATTACCACCGTATTGTGCAGCGTGCCGATGCATTCTATCTCGTTTTCTACTCTGTCACCGGGCAGGCAATAGCGCGTGGCCGCCACCAGGCCCGGGGTAGGCTGCCAGTTGCCGCCAAGCTCAGCGTCAGCGGACCACGCAGTGCCGGCGGGAGTACCGGTCAGGATCACCATACCGGGCTTCAGGGTAAAGTTGATCGAAAAGAAATGAATCAGTGCCGCGCAGCTCCAGAGCATGTCGGCGGTGCTGGCTTCTTGACGTAGCTCTCCGTTGATCCGAGTCCGCAGGATGAGCGCCTGCGGGTCGGGGATCGCGTCCGTGGTGGAGATGACGGGACCAAGGGGCAGACTGGAATCAAAGGCCTTGCCGCGCCCAAGTTCGTAATACACGATCCCCTCAGGCGTGCGGCGAACCTGCCGGTCACGCGCGGTCACATCGTTAGACACCGTATAGCCAAAAACATGGGATAGCGCGTCGGCCTCGGGAATGTGGCGGCCTTCGCGGCCAATCACGATGGCAAGCTCCGTCTCGCAATCCAGCTTTGAGGTGAGGATGGGATCAAGCACGATCCCATCCTCCGGGCCGATCACGCAATCAGCAGTCTTGAGAAAGAACTCGGGTTCTTTGCCCGAAAGCGGCGCACCCGCCTTTTCGGCGTTATGAGCGTGGTAATTGCTGCCTGCGCAGAGCACGGTCGAAGGCAGAAGCGGCGCGGCAAGGCGCACCTTTTCGACATCGTAGCAGGTATGTGCTGGCGGATTGGCGGCGATGGCGCGCGCGGCGAGACGCGCCTCTTCTCCACCCCGGATCAGCGATACCATGTCAATAAAATCAGCATGTGGATCGGCCTTGTGCAGATCGACAATACGCTCGCCATCGACAAGGCCGAGGCGACGGTCGTCGCCGTGAAAGAAAGTACAAAATTTCATGGTGCGATCTCCACTGCTCAAGAAAATAGAAAGGAAAATGTCAGAACGAGTCCCAGTACGGCGACCCCGACACGCAACGGTTTCTCGGGCAGGTGTCGGGTGATTGACGCGCCGAAATATCCTCCAACTAATCCCCCCACCAGAACACAGCCCGCCGCCAGCCAGTCGGTGAAGCCCGACAGCATCATCGGAATTACGGCCGCTGACTGGATCGCCGCGGCGAATAGGTTCTTGGCCCCGTTGACCCGGCCCAGCCCTTGCCCTGTCGAGGCCGAAAGCACCGCCAGCAGCATGAAGCCCATGCCTGCACCGAAGAAGCCGCCGTAAATGCCGATCAGCGTCAACAGCACCGTGGTCGCGGCGCGCAGGCGCTCTCCGGGGAAAGCCCACCTCATGAGATCCGTTGTCTTGGGGCCCAGCACAATGGCAACTACTGCAATACAGAGCAGAAGCGGCACGATGCGGGCAAAGACCTCATTGCCGGAATGAACCATGATTACAGAGCCGGCCACTGCGCCCAGCAGGGCCGGAAGCAATTGCCAGGAAAAACTTTTGGCGTCTTGCATCAGCTCACGTCGGTAGAGCCATACCGCTGGCAATTGTGCGGGCCACAGCGCCACGCCCTGTGTAACATTGGCCGCGATGGGTGGCAGCCCGGTGGCCAGTAAAATCGGAAACACAAAGAGCTTGGCACCTCCCGCCGCAGAGTTGACCATGCCGCCGACAATACCCGCTGTAATAAAGATCAGGATTTCGAGTATCATTCGCTGGACTGTCTTGATGCGCCGCCCTCGACTTCTTTGAGGATCGAGGCGGTCAGGGCAAAATGGCGCTCTGTCAGGGTGCAGGCCCGCTCGGCATCTCGGGCCAGCGCCGCTTCCGAAATGGCGGCATGTTCGGCGCCAAGGTCGCGCGACCCGAGCCTGCGATAGACCGATGCGCGGCGGTAACGTTCGCAATGATCATGCAGTCCGATCCGCAGGCGCAGCAGCCAATCTGATCCGCAGGCCGAGACGAGGGCTGCGTGAAACTCAGCATTGGCCCGCTCCCACGTATCAGGCACGGCGCTTTCAGCGCGAGACAGCGTGGCGTCTTCCTTGGCCATGATGTAGCTTGACGCAACCACACGCGCTTCCCAAGCGGTATCACCCTGCACGATGGACAGGCGCAGTGCCTCTTTCTCAATCACGGTCCGGGCAAGGTTGAGGTCTGCGAATTCTGATGGATCAAGAGGTGCCACCGTAAAGCCGCGATTGCCTTCGGTGATGACCAGCCCATCCTGAGCAAGTTTTTGCAACGCTTCGCGCAACGGTGTCGGGCCGATGCCGTACAGCGTTTTGAGCTTTTCGATGCGCAGGCGTTCGCCCGGCAACCGGATTCCAGCAATAAGATCACGGCGCAAGCCGCGATAGGCGGCATCCACAAGGGTTTCACCTTCGGACGGATTAAGAATCTGTGTGTTCATAGCTTCTGGATGTCCCACCTCGTCTGGCGTCGCAACTGTATTTGACAGACTCGTTTTGATATGTTTTGATGTTTTATCGATAAAAATTAAGAGTGTCTAGATAATGAAGCTGATTACCTTCGAAATGGGTGGGGAAATGGCAGCCGGTTTTGCTGATGGGACCGATGCCGTTGTGTGTGTGACTGGGATTGAGGCGCAACGTGCTGTTTTGTCGGTGATCGAGGGTGGAGAGGCCGCACTTGCGGCTTGGCAGGAGTCTAGCCTCAAGCGCGTACCGCTAGCGGATGTGCGGCTGCTCTCACCGATCCCGGCACCCCTCCGCGATATTTTCTGCGTCGGCAAGAATTACTACGCTCACGCGGCGGAATTCCACAACAGTGGCTTTGATTCGAGCGCCAAGGAACAAGTGCCATCGCATCCCGTGGTCTTTACTAAGGCCACGACTAGTGTGTGTGGTCCGGGCGACGTGGTGCGCGGTTCGCTCGATCCGACTGAATCGGTGGATTACGAAGGTGAACTGGGTGTCATCATCGGCAAGCGCTGCTTTGGCGTGTCCAAGGCCGAGGCGTACAAGCATGTGTTCGGCTATGTAATCGTGAATGATGTCACCTCGCGTGAATTGCAGAGGCAGCACAATCAGTGGGTCATCGGCAAAGGAATCGACACGTTCTGTCCGATGGGGCCGTGGATCGCTACGTCCGACGAAGTCGGTGATGTGACCGCGCTGGAACTGGTGACTGAAATCAACGGTGAAGAACGCCAGCGCGTGACGGTGTCGGACTTGATTTTCGACATACCGACGCTGATCGAAACGATGTCTCGCACCATGACATTGTTGCCCGGCGACATTATCGCAACCGGCACGCCCGTGGGCGTGGGGATTGGGTTCAGCCCGCCGAAATATCTCAAGTCCGGGGACCACATGAAGGTCTCGATCACCGGGCTGGGTGTTCTGGAGAACGAGATCGGCTGAGGCCGACATGACAATAACCTAGGGAGGAAGACATGCGTAAATTTTTGACAACAACTGTGGCGTTTGCCGCGCTAACCACCATGGCCCAAGCTCAGGACGGCTATTTCGCTGGTAAGACCATCGACGTGATCGTGCCTTTCGGCACCGGCGGAGCGACTTATGTCTCTGCCAAGTTCCTCGAGCCCTATTTCGAAAAGCACCTGCCCGGCAATCCCGAGATCAACGTGATCGACCGGCCCGGTGGCGGCTCCATCCTCGGCGCCAACTGGTTCGAGCAGAACGCCAAGGCAGACGGCTCCACGATCCTGTTTACCACGTCATCGACGGCCAATCCGTTTGTGTTGGGCCAGGAGGGCGTCGAATACCGGCTTTCGGATTACCGCGTCGCCTACAGCCATCCCTTTGGCGCGGTCGCCTATGTTTCGCCCTCGACTGGGGTAACGGATGCCGCAAGCATCAAAAACTCCTCGAGCCCGTTGGTTTATGGCGGCATCGCCGCAGCCGCCTCGGACTTGCCGGGACTTCTGTCCTTCGAAGTGCTGGGAATTGACGTAAAATCGGTGCTCGGTTTTACTGGTAGGGGTCCGGTGCGCCTTGCCTTCGAGCAGGGCGAGGTAAATATTGACTACCAGTTTACCCCAGTCTGGCTTACCCAAGTTGTGCCCAGCGTAGAAGAAGGCAACGCCGTGCCCCTGTGGACCGGTGGCGCGATGGACGGTGGCGTTCTCAAGGCGCGTGATCCGGTCGCCCCGGATCTGCCCTCGGTCTATGAGGTCTACCAGACAATGAACGGCCAGCCGCCCTCGGGCATTGAATGGGAAGCATTCCAGGGCATCGCCTCAGTGACCTATGCCTATGGCCTGACTGGCTATCTGCATCCCGACGCCCCGCAAGAGGCGCTTGATGCCTTCGCCGCAGCGGTCGAGGCGATCAATGCCGATCCCGAGTTCCAGGCGGCAAGCCAGGATGTCACAGGCGGCGCACGGCTGAGCGCAGGTCCGGACACCGAAGCCACTATCAAGGCTGCGCTATCGCCGTCAGAGGAGGTCAAGACCTATCTGCGCAGCCTGCTGAGCGAAAAGTACGGCGTGAAGTTCTGAAGCAGAGATTGAACGGTATGGAGGCAGCACCCCTCGCGGGTCTGCCTCTTGTGCCTGTTGCCAACCCCCGGACACCCATATGATCGACAATGCACTAATCGCGCTTGACGCGCTCTTCGAGCCGATGCGACTGGCCGCGCTTTTTGCCGGCATGCTTGTCGGCATGATCTTTGGCATGTTGCCGGGACTGGGTGGGGTCGCGGCTGTATCGATCCTCTTGCCCTTCATCTACTACCTCGACGATTATTCCGGCCTTGCGATGCTTCTGGGCGCAGTGTCGGTGGTTTACACCTCTGACACGATCACCTCCGTGCTTTTGGGCGCACCAGGCTCCCCAGCCTCGGCACCGACGGCGATCGAGGGCCACGCACTGGCAAAACAGGGACAGGCAGCGCGGGCACTTGGTGTGGGCTTTCTTGCCTCCATGGTCGGTGGGCTAGTAGGGTCACTGGTCCTGTTCTTCGCCATCCCCATAGCCGGGCCAATCGTACTGATGCTATCGACGCCGGAACTGTTCACGCTGGCGCTTGTGGGGCTGTTCTTTGCCTCGTCGATGATAGGCAAGGATCTGGCTAAGGGATTGGCAGCGGCGGCGCTTGGCGTGTTGCTTGGTGTTGTCGGACCGGCACAGGCCGCGGCCGACTTCCGCTTTACCTTTGGACAGGTTTACCTGCTTGACGGGTTTTCGCTGACCATCGTTGCCCTGGGCCTGTTTGGCGTGGCCGAAGTAATTTCCATGCTCGCGCAAGGTGGAGGGATCAGTAATCAGAAGATGGAAGTCACCCATTGGGGCGAAGGGTTTCGTGATTTCTGGCGCAACCGCTGGCTGGTGCTGCGCGCCTCGCTGATTGGAGTATTGGGAGGCTTTGTACCTGCGGTGGGCGCTTCGGCCTCCACATGGGTGGCCTACGGCCATGCGATCCGGTCGACAAAGGACAAGTCCAAATTTGGCAAGGGCGAGATCCGTGGCATTGCCGCCTCGGAAGGCGCGAACAACGCGACGGTGATCTCGGACCTTGTTCCGACGCTGCTCTTTAGCGTGCCTGGTGGGCCGGCAGCGGCGATCTTTCTCGGTGCGCTCTTCTCGTTCGGCTACTATCCAGGTCCGCGCATGGTCACGCAGAATCCCGACCTGATGTTTCTTATCGTGTGGTCGGTGGCGCTCAGCTCGATCGTGGGTGCGGGGCTTTGCTTTGCCGTCACGCCAATGCTTGCGCGTCTGACGCGCATCCCTTTTGCGATCATCGCGGCACCACTTGTGCTGGTCATGGTGATTGGCGCCTATCAGGCGACCTCGACCATCGGCGACATCTTCATGCTGTTCATGCTCGGCGCGCTCGGCTGGCTGATGAAGCACGGTGGCTGGCCGCGCGCGCCGGCGCTTGTCGGCTTCGTGTTGTCAAGCCCGATGGAGCAATATTTCTGGCTTACCAACCAGATCCACGGTTGGTCATGGGTCACACGACCCGGGGTTCTGATCATTGCGTCGATCATCGTGATCCCGCTGCTGATTTCGGGAGTCCGCAGGCTGCGCCAATGGCAAAGCGGCGAGGCTGTCGCGTCAGAGGCCGAAGGCGTCCCAGCCGAGCAGTGCAACCACAGCCTTGCGCTGGTGCTGGCAGCGTTGGCTTCTGCGCTATTCCTTTACGCGCTGTGGGAGACGTTCACCTTCAACCCAGCCTCGCGGCTGATGCCGCTGCTGGCTATCGCGCCGGGGGTGCCGCTGACCCTCTGGTTGGTGCTGCGAGGGGTTAGAGAATACCGCTCGGACCTTGGCCGAGATGCGGGTGAGTTGAGAATCCTTGCCGTGCTACTGGCCTATGCGGTCGCGCTCTGGGCAATTGGGCTGACGATCCCTACGCTTGTGCTCTTGGGCTGGATGCTGCTGGCGAAGGCGCAGATGCGTATCTGGACCGCAACGCTCTACGGCGCCGTAGTGTTTGGCTTGATCTGGTTCCTCTTCGATGTGCTGCGCGGCGATCCGCCCGTTGGTGCCTTGATCCCCTTCAACTGAAAGGCCCCAAAATGAATGACATGATTGATCCCGATATCATCGAACCAAGCATCGATCCAAAGACACGCAAGATCGGCCTCCGGCATGTGAAGGCAACAAACGCAGCTGGAACGCGCACAAAAATTCAGGTACGTGATTTCGAGCCACTCTATACCGATGAGCCAGCCTCGCTTGGCGGCACCAACAGCGCGCCGAGCCCTCTTGAGACGGTTCTGGTGGCGCTGGTTGGTTGCGATGGCGTGATCATTAACGGCGTTGCGAATGCTATGGGCTTCGACTATGCTGGTGTCGACTTCGCAAGCGAAAGTCAGATTGATGTTCGCGGCCCAAAGGGGGTGCCAGGCATCCGTCCTTATTTCGAAAGCGGCAAACTCGACATTACGGTCTATTCCGACGAACCCGAAGCGCGCTTTCGTCAGTTGTGCCGCAATGTCGAGTTCCGTTGCCCGGTGATGAACTTGCTGGCTGCTGCCAAGGTCGATATGCAGGTGACATGGGTGCAGGCCCCCGCCGCGCAATATGCCGGGTCCGTCGACTAGGCGTTGTCAATGGCAGAGCAAAATTGGACCGAAGGGCAGCTTGATGAGAGCGCGGTCGCTCGGATCCTTTGTCCCGTCAGGGCCAATCTGTGCTGATCGTTATTTAGGTTTTGGGTGTTGCATGACGCGCTTTGCTTCGTACAAGGCAGTGGCCTCCTCTATTGATCTCAAGAATGTTGACTTGATCGTGACTGTGACAGCAATACCGTTTCAAGGTCTCGTACTTAACCGTGCGGTTCATCAGCTAGACTTGCTCGTTGGTCCATGCCGGTTTGGCTTGGTTACGTGATTGACTTTCTGCCCCTCTTGACTGACCTTCGAATAATACCAAATTGCGCCCACGGACTAGATCCTTGGGCGTTTTTTTTATTCTACCACGCTATCGTCTACATCTCACGCCCGTACCAGCGCACGCGCCCGATGATATTGACCTCATCAGAGGTGCAGTCGTAGGGCGCGTATTGTTGGTTGTCGGAAATAATGCGCACCCGCGGTGGCTCGCTCATGGGCACACGTTCCAGGCGCTTGGCCACCAGGCCCATACCGTCATGCAAAACGAAAACGCCGGGCGGCGTCGGGTTGCGTTGGTTGAGATCGACAAGAACGACGTCACCGTCGTTCAGGGTAGGGCACATGCTATCGCCTTGCACGGCCATAACTCTTAGCATTGATGGTGCTGCTTTGAGCCGGTCACGGATCCAGGCGCGACGAAAGTGGAAGTCACGGACTGATCTCTCTTCGTCCTCAACGATGGCACCGCCACCCATGGATGGCCGTGCGGCAGCGTATTGGATCGCCACAAATTCATTATTGTAGTCTTCCGTAATCGGATTGCCGCCGCTGACACGACCTTTGCCGGTTAACAGCCATTCCTGTTCGACTTTGACGGCAGAAGCCACACGCGACAATTTCTCAAGGTTGGGGGTTCGGGAGCGACCGCGCAGAATGTCATAGACAAATGTCCGGTTCACACCGGCTGCGCGAGCCACTTCTGCTACGGACATGCCAAGTTGGCTGATCCGTGCGCGTAAGCGCTCATTCATCAATACCGACATGTGCACTCTCCTGTTGATATAATTGTGGAAAAAATAGGATTGGCAGCCGATTGTCAATGCCGTAAACAAAAAGGGAACAAACGATAATGAGGATTCGGAATATGCGGCTGGAGCGAGATTCATTTGAGCTATCCGAACTCGCTCATAGATGGCGCCTTTCAGATGCGGAAATCCGCTATCTGGTTTCCAATGGAAAGCTGCAACTCAGTGTGCGCCTTATTGGTAAGGCGGCGACAGTCTTTGCGCTGGAGCATGAAGAAAATGGTGAGCCATTTCGGGTCCCGATAGAGGAGACGATGTTCACCGGGCTGGCCGATCTAGCGCTGCGCGATGCTTTCGGTCTTGTGCGGGAGGGTGAGGTTTCGGTCACTGATTTCTGGCTTCCGGATAACCGCAGGGTGACGCTGCATGACAATCATGGATTGCGCTTGGCATATGTAGACCTGCTGGTGCGGCGTGCGCATGCTGAAGCGCTCGATAGGGAACTGTTAGGCTTCGACGCAGGCACCTTTACTTCCTTTGATTTTCGTTTGTTTGTCTATGATGAAACAGAGTTTGCGTTTACCGCGCCGCAAGTTCACGCCTTGGAGTTCATGTTGGCGCAGACCCGTGATGGTGTGCCGGACCAACACTTCCTTGATATCATTGATGCTGTTGGAAGCGCATCACAGCGGTTGAGCAGCTTGTTTAGTCGAAAGCCGCTCTGGTCACGGCTTTTGAAAAAAACGGCCGGGCGGCGCGGGTGGTACCACCTGGACCCGGATTTTGTGATCTGGCTGATTACTAATAGCTGAGATGTTCCGCACCCGTTATCCCGCCCGCCGCTCTGGCGGGTTTTTTGATTCTAACGCGTCAGCATGATCCGGGTGGTCCCCATTGTCTGCACTTGTTCTGCAGTTGGTATGCATTTGGTATGCGCTTGTCTGCATGCCAGGACTGGCATCGGTTTTCACCTGTAAAAACAGGGGCGTCTAAAAAGTTATGATGCATCCCAGTTGTGGGACGTATGCATACAAAGAAACGGGCATCACTACTCCAGACACATTTAGACTGGAGAGATCAATGTCCGAGGTATTTCTAAATCAGGCCCGACTGTCGCAACGCTGGCAGGTGAGCCCACGCACACTTGAGCGTTGGCGCTGGCAGGGAGAGGGCCCGGCCTTTGTAAAAATTGGCGGCCGGGTGGTTTATCGCCTCGCGGACGTTGAAAGCTATGAAGCCGCCAGGAGATGCGAAAGTACGCTGCAAAGCACTGCACTGCGGGGCGTGCAATGACCATGGGGCGCTTCACCTATCACCCCCGCAATCCCCAGCCTGACATCTCCATATGCGAGATCAACTTTTGCGCTTGGGTGGCGCAGGCCGCTGCCAATGATGTGCTTGTCTATCATCGTGGCTTTCTCGCTGTCGATACGGACACTCCGCTCGCGGGTCACTCGCTGGAAGAGCAGCGGGAGCTGCGCCGTTTGGCTGATGCCGCTTTTCGTGCAGCCGAGCAGGGCCTCATCCATCTCGTCCAGCAGCGACTGGCGAGAGATCGCTTTGCTTACCTCGCTATCGCGCGGCCCAAGCCGCTATCCGGTCGGGCCGCAACCCATGTCCAGCTGCTGTCAGCGGCCTGATGCCATTCACCCCAAAAGGAGAAACTATGACTTATCCCGAAAACACCCCGAGCGTGGATGACATGCTCAATACGCCGACCGGCGAGTTGGCCCAGATGCCGGTGGAATTACTTGCCAGCCTGCAGGCCGAACTGGTCCATGCCGCCAAACAGCTGAAATCCGCTACCGCGCGGTTCAGCACTGCTCTCGAAGTTCGCTACGCCACCCGCGCCGCGGACGCCCGCCGGGCCTGCGGCAAGGACACCGGCACTGTGCGCCTCGCGGATGGAGATTACACCGTCGTGGCCGATTTGCCCAAGCGCATCGACTGGGACCATGAAAAACTGGCGCAGATTGTGGCCAACATTGCCGATAGTGGCGAAGACCCTGCCGAGTTTATCGACACCAAGCTGACAGTCTCGGAGCGCAAGTATGGCGCGCTGCCAGAGGCTTGGCGCAAAGGGTTCGAGCCCGCGCGTACTGTCAGGGTGGGCACGCTGAAGGTGACACTCGAGGTGGGAGATCGGGTATGACCGGCGCGCTCCCCATTATCACCGCCGACCAGCGCATGGCTGAGCCGCGCGGCATCAAAGGCGTGATCTTCGGGCCCTCGGGCATCGGCAAAACCAGTCTGCTTTGGACGCTGTTGAACTCGACTACGCTGTTTTTCGATCTCGAGGCTGGAGACCTTGCGATTGAGGGGCTGGCCATCGATGCAATCCGGCCGCGGACTTGGACGGAATGTCGAGATTTCGCGGTCTTCATCGGCGGTCCCAACCCGGCACTGCGCGCGGATCAACCCTACAGTCAGGCGCACTTTGACGCGGTCTGCGCTAAATATGGCGATCCGGCGATGATGGCTAAATATGAAACGGTGTTCATCGACTCCATCACCGTAGCAGGGCGGCTCTGCTTTGGCTGGTGCAAGGGTCAGCCCGAGGCGCTCTCCGAGAAGACCGGCAAGCCCGATGTGCGCGGTGCTTACGGATTGCACGGCCGCGAAATGATCGCGTGGCTGACGCATCTGCAGCACACACGCGGCAAGAATGTCTGGTTTGTCGGCATCCTCGATCAGAAGCTCGATGACTTCAATCGCAAGGTGTTCTCGCCGCAGATCGACGGCTCGAAGACCGGGCTCGAGCTGCCCGGGATCGTCGATCAGGTCATCACCATGACCGACATTGCTGGCGGGGACGGATCCCCTCAGCGCGGCTTCGTTTGTCACACGCTCAATCCCTGGGGCTTTCCCGCCAAGGATCGCTCCGGTCGCCTCGACATGGTCGAACCCCCGCATCTTGGACAGCTGATGGACAAGATACGAGGCCCGCTTGTCCCCGCAGACCGTCGCCTGACCTTTGAGGCCCCGCAGCTGCCGACACCGTCGGCGGTGCAGGCCACTTCCCCTTCCGACGATACCACCAACTGAAAGGACTTCACCCATGTCTCTCTGGAACGATTTCAACGACGCCCAATCAAATAGTAATGTCATCCCCAAAGGCACGCTGGCCAAGGTGCGCCTGACGCTGCGCCCTGGCGGGTTTGATGATCCCATGCAGGGCTGGACCGGCGGTTATGCCAAACGGGGCAATTCAGGATCCGTCTATCTTGATGCTGAATATACGGTTCTTGAAGGGCCCTATGCAAAGCGCAAGATCTGGTCGCTGATCGGGCTCTACAGCCCCAAAGGCCCCGATTGGGCCAATATGGGCCGCAGCCTTGTGCGGGGTATTCTCAACTCGTCGCGCGGTATTTCGGACAAAGACAACTCTCCCGAAGCCCAGGCTCGGCGCAGGATCAACGGGTTTGCTGATCTTGATGGTCTGGAGTTCGTCGCGCGGATCGACATTGGTCAGGATACCAACGGTGAGGACAAGAACGAGATCAAGAGCGCTGTCATGCCTGATCATCGTGATTATGCTCAAGTGATGGGTCTTGGTGCGCCTGGTATGCCGGGTGGCTCGCCTGCCCCAGACTATGCCTCGCAGGGCAGTCCGTCGCAGTCCGCACTGATAGGGCAGGGGTATGCCGTTGCCGCCCCGCAAGCGTCACAGCAGCCTGCCCAGCCATCAGCCGCACCTGCGTCCGGTTTTGCCGGCCGCCCCAGTTGGGCTGAGTGAGGGCCAGAGCCATGCGATTGCGTCCTCGCCAGAAACTCTTTGTTGCGCGCAGCCTGTCTGCGCTCGACACCCGCAACAACACGCTCGGTATCGCGCCGACCGGAGCAGGTAAGACGATCATGCTGTCGGCGGTCGCCGGCGAGCGCATCGGCGATAGCGCAGCCAAGGCCTGCGTGCTGGCCCACCGCGACGAACTGACGGTCCAAAACCGGGAAAAGTTCGGCCGGGTCAATCCCGCCATCACCACCTCGGTGGTGGATGCCACCAGCAAATCCTGGGGCGGCCAGGTGACGTTCGCCATGGTGCCGACGCTGGCCCGGATTGGCAATCTTGCGGCCATGCCGCAGCTTGATCTACTGGTAATCGACGAGGCACATCATGCCGTGGCCGACAGCTATCGCCGTATCATCGACCGGGTGCGCGACGCCAACCCCGACGCCCGGATCTTCGGCGTTACCGCCACACCAAACCGCGGTGACAAAAAGGGGCTGCGCGCGGTCTTTGACAATGTCGCTGATCAGGTCCGTCTGGGCGAGTTGATCGCATCGGGTCACCTTGTACCGCCGCGCACCTTTGTCATCGATGTGGGTGTGCAGGACAAACTCAAGGCGGTGCGCAAGACCGTGTCGGACTTTGACATGTCTGAGGTGGCCGAAATCATGGACCATGCGCCGATCACCGAGGAGGTGATCCGCCATTGGCAGGAAAAGGCCGCTGATCGGCCCACGGTGGTGTTCTGCTCGACCGTGGCCCATGCCGCCCATGTCGCCGAGGCCTTCAATGCCGCGGGAATTCCGACCGGTCTGATCCATGGCAATCTGCCCGGCGAGGAACGCCGCAACATCCTGGCTGCCTTCGCCAAGGGCGAAATCCGCGTCATCACCAACGTGGCCGTACTCACTGAGGGTTTTGATTACCCGCCCATCTCCTGCGTCGTGCTGCTGCGGCCCAGTTCTTACAAGTCCACGATGATCCAGATGGTGGGGCGCGGCCTGCGCACCGTGGATCCCGCCGAGCACCCGGGCGTGGTCAAGACCGACTGCGTGGTGCTGGATTTTGGTACCTCGAGCCTGACCCACGGCACGCTGGAGCAGGACGTCGATCTGGAGGGCAAGACTACCAGCGGCGAGGCCCCCTCGAAAATCTGCCCGTCCTGCAAAGCCGATATTCCGCTGGCATCGCGCGAATGCCCGATCTGCGGCGAGGTCTTGGTCGAGGATGAGGGCGAAACCCTTGAGGGAGCCCTCGGCGGGGCGTTTTCCGGCTTCCTGATGACCGAGATTGATCTGCTCAAGCGCTCCAGTTTCGAATGGGTCGATATCTTCGGCACCGAGGATGCGCTTCTGGCGACGGGCTTTTCGGCCTGGGGCGGCGTCTTCTGGCTCGATGGCCTCTGGTACGGTGTTGGTGGCGCGCGCGGGGTGCAGCCGCAGCTTCTGGGGATCGGTGAACGCAGCGTCTGTCTCGCGCAGGCTGATGATTGGTTGAACGACCACGAGACTGACGAAAGCGCCTTCAAGACGCGCGCCTGGCTGAACCAGCCCGCCACGGAAAAGCAGCTGCAATATCTGACGCCTGCAGCGCGCAGCGATTATGGTCTGACCCGCTACAAGGCCTCGGCGCTGATGACCTTCGGGTTCAACAAGCGCGCCATTCGCGGGTTGATCACCAGCGCGGCCCCAACTGCGCGGGAGGCCGCATGAGCCATGTCGCGCAAATCGCATCC
>Ga0222654_1000880_pt1 | contig 15008 bp, 32 predicted proteins | sample AntAcemetagen421_FD_179805 | JGI IMG/M metagenome (GOLD analysis project Ga0222654, IMG submission 179805) | Saline water microbial communities from Ace Lake, Antarctica - #421 | ecosystem: Environmental > Aquatic > Non-marine Saline and Alkaline > Saline | place: Antarctica: Ace Lake... | reverse complement strand
AAAACAACTCAGACTCAAAACGGCCTTTTAGCTTACTAGGAACCTTAACTGTCTCTGCTAAAGCAACGTAGTTTGGCACTTCTTTCATCGGCTCACGCGATATGGTTACTGTGGGCGGCTTGGGAATATCATCAAAAACATTCAAACATTCTTGGCAGTAGCCAATAGAAACAGCCTGATTGTTACAGATTGGCGACATGCAATTGTTATCACTCATTAGCTTCGGCCTCAATTAACTCGAGTTTAGTTGTGCTCGTTATCTCCACAGGTTTTTGTCTCTCTACTTTTGCTTTCCTGCCCTCTTTACACCAAGGACAAGAACCGTGGCTTCTGCAACTAGCGTCAACAGCTTTGCTTCCGGTATATGGCTTGCGTTTAGTTCTTGCCATTATCTTTCCTATAAGGCTTAGAAGGAATGTCACTCTTCGTTCTCATGTAGATTTTCTCGGTGGTATTGCCTTCGCCGGTGACATAATCGAGCTTGACCAGGTTCCTCAAAAGCGTGAGCCCTTTCTGCTTTCCAAATCCGGCAACCTTGGCAATTCGTGCGCTCTTCATTGGCATGGTCATAGCCTTGAGATAATCGATGTGCTCTTGCGTCATTTGCTCTTCAATGTTTCTGCTCATGCTCTAAATCCTTTGGATTAAATGGTGGTAAAGCATTAAATCTGCTTAAGAGATTGAAAGAATCCCGATTATTCCCATGTTAAAAAGTATGAAAACAGCTCCTTAATATCTTTATAATAAAACCAACCTCTTAAACCTATCTCGCAAGTTGTATTCCATCTTTTTGTTACAGGTATGATCTCCACATATTTCCTTTTGTGGTGAAATCTAATTGCGTAGTATTTAGGGTGCGTTATTAACCAAGGCTTTTTCCCCTGCCTTTTCAAGTACCCAAAGGCGAATTTGGTTTCTTTGCATTCAATGTTTGAGCAGCTTTTCCTAAACTTAATGACTCTTTTCATTTTTTACCCGCAGAGCCATGATCGGTAACAGGAGATTGGTTCCATTCCACCATGACGCGGTTAATAGCCTCTATTAGCCCTGATTGATTCGTGAAGCCATTATCATCTGCCGCACGCTTAAACCTCTTAGCGTCCTGCTTGCTCAGCTTGACAGTAAGGAAGCTAAACTCAGTTTTTAATACCGGCTCTTGTGGAAGTTTGTAAAGACTCCATAAATGCTGTGGAGTGTCCTGGTAAAACCGATTCTTTAATAGCACTGGGGGGCGCATACAGCCGATCATGTAGCCAAGAAAATACAATTTTCTATTAGCTGCGTTAGCTTCTCGAGAGATGTTATCTACTGCAACTGCGCTATAGACATCTGCCGTCGGTGCGTGGGGGTTTTCCCCTAGATACTCGACTAATCTTTGCGCCATAGGTCTTGATTTAGGGATAGCTTCTATCAAGGGTGCTAGTTCTTCTGGGTTAAATACTGCTATCGTCATATTACCAGTAGCGGCGCTTGCTTCTTGTAGTAATTCATTCATCGCTCGTTACCTCTGTAGTCTTCACAATTTCTGGCGTCAGATAATTCCTGACAAACCGCGTCTGATATCTCTTCAAGATTCACGCTTTCGGCAAGCTCTATACCGTCAAGCATCACACTGGTAATTGTTATTTCAAACGGCTCCTCTGGCTCAAGGTGCGTAGCTTTTCGAAATGGCTGAACGTCATAATCAACATCGACTTCTATTTCTATGTGCGTTTTTCTGCTCATGCGGCTTGCTCCTTTTGAAGCTGAGATATGAAATTGGAAACCTCTGAGTCACAGTTGCTTAATAACCAATCTGTTACCTCTTGCGCCAAGCCCTCTAAGACTTCCCACGCCGCGAAATCATCTTGTGATGCCATCGCCTCAGTGACTACGATCTCAATGTCCTTGAGCTTGCTATGGCCTTCCTGCTGTAGTTTGGAAACTATGCTTTTAAACTTGGTGATAGTTCCTTTTTCAAACGAGTTATATAGATTTGTTTGAATGCCTTGGTCGATGCTTGTTAAAAAACAGTGCATACCAATAGCGTCAGAATTCGTTATCAAGCTGTCAAAATACTTTTTCTGATCTTCGGTGTACTGGCTGATTTCAGGGGAGGTTATAAGCGGCTCGAATTGCTCATTCTGATTTGATAATTCAATTGCTTGAGCCATGCGATCCAGCTTTTCAGTTTTCGGCCAAGTCTTAAATGCTTGACGGATAACTGTTTTCAATGCCATTTGGATGTAGTCTGAAATCCACGGGCCCATTTTCTTCTTGCCAGACTCAGAGCGCATCATAATCGCGTCAGTTTCGACCTTGCTCATTTCATTTGTGAGGTAAGCCCCGGTAACGGTCTTGGCAACACAATAGAAGCCAACTACTGCGCCACGGTCTTTAAATGCGTTAAAGGTATGGCTAGGCTTATCGTCAACACCGTTATTCGTGTAAACGTCTTCAGCGTAAACAGCCTTAGCTTGAACAAACTCTAAAGTACCTGACTGGATAGCGAGGTCGCACATGCCCATGTAAGAAGGGTCGAGGCAAATCTTTCCACCTCTAGGCACTAAGTATGCTTGCTTCTTTGCGGGGTTCAGAGACAGCCCTATAGACGCCACGTTCGACATTGCATGGAGCAGCGACAACGGATTTCCTCTTGCCACCTTTTCAAGATAAGAGTTTGCAGCAAATAGTTGAAGTGCATAACTTTGTTCCTGATCGAACAATATCCCTACAGGCGCATTCACAAACTTTGGTTCAGCCTTTTGTAAAAACTCGACTAATTCATTCATCGTTCTTTCTCCAATCTCGTTGCTCAATTTGCTGTAAAAATCCAGACTCAAGAATTGGCGCGCCGAATAGCTTGTCTAATGGCGTGCAGCCTTTCATAAGATCAGCCGTTTTTTGTCTAGCCTCAAACAAATTCTTAGCGTTAATAATCTCGTGCTCGAATTCTTCAGCTAGGATCTTGTCAGCTATTCTTGAAGCCTGGTGCTGGCCCCTGAAGGGCAATACTTTATTGCTCATTAGATTTCTCCAGCGATATGCTTTCTAACGCTTCTTGCGCTCCTTTGAATTGAGGCATTCCAGATGATTCGCCGTAGTAATGCTTACCGCAAAAAGAAATTAACTCGTCAATATTTCTTCTGCTCATGGCTGGCAAAATCTCAACCCCAAAAGCTCTGACAGAATCAATAATTATTTCACCGCCAAGCTCTTTGTAACTAATCCACTGATACACTTCGGTCAATCTTTGAATAGTCGTACTCATGTCCTCGCTCCCAATGCGTCGTTATGCGCTCGTGTAAATTCTCGGATAGATTCTTTCTTAACCGTGTTGATATGCTCTTGATTCGGATTGACCGCTATCAATCGAACAGCTCTGTCTAGCTCTTGGTCTTCTTTGATTTTCCACTGATCGGGATAGTTGGTTTCCGCGTAAAACTCAACCATTCTTAATGTGCATTGAGCCAGTTGTTTCATAAGGATTTCATAGCTCTTGTTTCCAGCTTCGGACACCTTAATCGCAGTCTTTGCTAGGTCGGCCAAATCTCGATCACTTGCTTCGCTAATCGCTAAACCAACAAAGTCAGATTTGGTATATTTCATTTGCTTCGAATGAGACTCAGATAGAAACTTTTGTACTGCGTGATTCATGCTCATAGTGAAAGTCCTATATTGGCAATGATGTAAAAGGAAACCGGCAGGCAAATCGCGCCGATAATTTGAATGTACCAAGGCTCGGAATCTGCCTTCAGGTCTGCGATTATTTGGCTAATCATTTGCTGCTCCAATTAGAAACCTGCGAGTTGCTTTTGCCGTGAGTGGCAATACGTGAGTTGCTTCTATCTCGAATAGTCCAGATATGGGCGTTATGTTCAGGGCTCCACTTGACGCTCTCGCCGCGATTTCTGAGAGTGTTCTTGCGCTTGGTGTCTCTGACTATTCGGGTGTCTTTGATGGCGTTCATGCCGAAGCTCCTGAAATGAATTTCACTTGGTAGGAAATAGCAGGGCGTCTAGAGGTTGTCCTGCGAGTAGTTGGCCTAGCGGGGGTGATTGATCCTGATAGAACAGAACAGGCTACCAGCGCAATTACACCGGCCTTAGATAGCTTGTAGATGGCTTCTTTGATGGTGAGCGAGCCAGTCTTGAAAATTACTGAGTTGCGAGTCTGCTTGATGGCCTGAGTTGAGACGCCATACTTATTTGCAACTTCTTGACCCGTCATGGTGATCGAATCTTTGACCCTGCTGATCTCTGAATTTGTAAGTTTTCGCTCGTTCACTTTGTTCACCGTTTTGATTTGGTATGCGGTTATATTAACCAAAGGTTTATAATAAGTAAACACTTCTGGTGAATATATTTATTCTAGGCGAAAAAAAAGCCCCGAAGGGCTTGTGGTTTAGTCTTGCTTTAGCGTATCTGCGAGAATCTGACGCTGCCATTGTCCAAGACAGACCCATTAGGATCTCTAATTGTAACAGTGCCGTTTAGGGCGCTGTCCAGATCCATATCAAAAGTGCTCGACCCTACTCTGACATTGCATATGACCCCGCCGGCCGCTGTTGCAAAACAGGTTCCCGTCGCCGGCCTTGAGTCTCCTGTTTCGGCGCTCACAATTACCCCGTTAGCCCTCACAAATCTTGGGGTTACGCCAAGATCTAGGCGCAGGGAAGAAAAAGACTCTCCAAAAATTGAGATGCCAATTAAATTAAGGTCTATCTGGAACTCTTGAGCGGAAACATTGACAGACATAAGCGTGCAAAATAAAAGTAATAACTTCTTCATTTTTGTGTATTCCTTAGTCTTTGATAGATAAACAAGCATTAAAAATTTAAGATATTAGCGCGATAAATTGCCTATTAGTCCCGCGCAGCAGCGTTCTTCATCGTCTTCTCCTTGGTGTAAAGTGTCCGTCAGCTACCCCGCATATCACAGAGTCTTTCGGTATTTTAATAATGGGCTCGGGCCAATCAGGATTGATCGCCGCAAGGTACATCCCGTCATTTGTTATTTGTAGCGTTTTAAAGGTCACGCTCCCGTCCGGGGTACGCACCACAACATCATCACCATGTTTAGCCTCTATATCTGGCTCGAACTTAACCTGGCTCTTGTCTGGATAACCTTCTCCAGTTCGGGGGTTGAACATTGAAACCCCCTCAATACGAAGGACGTAAGCCCTTTCTCCTGCCTCAAAAGGCCAGTCTATCCACTCTTCGGCGTCTTCTACTGCGTACGGGTCCATCAATTCATCCCAAGTTCCGGCACAAACAAAAGAGATTAACGGGATTCTTCTTAAATTTCTATCCTGAAATGTAACATTGGGGTGACCAATAGTGTCAATGTTGTGACAGTCGGCCAATCCATTCATTAGCCAGTCAAGTGGAGTCCTTGTTTTTAAGGAAATCTTTTTAGCCAGCTCCATGCTTGGCAGTTTTTCCCCGTTGATTAGATTGCTAATAGTGGTGGCGGACACGCCAAACACTTTTCCTATTTTGGCATAAGAGCCCGACACTCCTGATTCATTGAGCGATTTTTTGAATCTCGCGGCGAATTCTCGGTGTTTTCCTAGCGGTGCTGTTTTTGGTCTTCCCATGATGTTCATTTTAGTTGAAGGTATATTTACTATGGGTGATTGCATTTATAATCACTTTAGGTTAATATGAGCCTTATGAATACACCTATAGAGCGAGCCGTAGCCATAATCGGCAGTCAACGACAACTAGCCATAAAGCTGGGTGTTTCCCCTCCATACATACACAAGATGATTACTACAGGTCATGTGCCTCCCGAGCAATGCAAAGCAATTGAGTTGCTTGTTGGTGGGGCTGTTACAGCCGAAGAGCTAAATCCAAAGATATTTTTAGGTTCATGCCGCAAATAATAGCGCGGCTTTTTTTTACCCAAAATTCCTATAAGTGCATGGCTAAACATACAGGTAGTTAAATGGCTGGAGATTGGATCAAAGTAGAAAACGTCACTCCTGATAAGCCGGAGGTTTTTCAGTTGGCCGAGATTCTGCAAATAGACCCTGATGCTGTAACTGGCAAACTGTTGCGTATCTGGATATGGGCTGACGAACAGACGATAGATGGTAACGCAAAAGGTGTTACACGTTTGTTGCTAGATCGTCTCGCAGGGGTTACAGGTTTCGCTAATGCGATGTTACAAACCCCTTGGCTGGAAGATGAGGACGGCCAATTAGTGTTCTCTAACTTCGATAGGCATAACGGCAAAGGGGCTAAAAAGCGTTCAGAATCAAATAGAAGGGTGTCAAACCACCGTGAAAAACTGAAACAAGAATGTAACGTAGAAAGCGTTACAAAAGTAGTTACCAGAGAAGAGAAGAGAAGAGAAGAGAATACATATACGTCTAGCGACGTATCGGGTGTGTTTTCTTACTGGCAAGAAAGAATGGGAAAACCTCTTGCAAAGCTAGACCCCTCCAGAAAATCCAAGATTCAAACACGGCTTAAAAACTATTCCTCTGGCCAACTAAAAAAAGCTATCGACGGCTGCGCTTCATCCGAATATCACATGGGGCAGAACGACAGCAACAAGCAATACAACACGATTGACCTGATTTTCCGCAACGACTCCAAAACCGAAGAATTTATTGACCTGCTTTCCACTCAGCGTGAGCAGTCAAGTGGCGGGCTAGAAATATGATTCCAGATGTAGATTTTAAAAAGTATTACAAGGATATGGGTCAACGCGAAAGCGGAAGGATTCACAAGCCTAGCAGATGGATTGACCAAATTGCGGAACGGATCTCTCGTGGTGGCAAGCCTTGGGGTGATTGCCTACCTTGGACGAAGTGTGACGAGCTTATCCGACTGCGACCTGGTGAGCTTTCAATCTGGGGCGGTATGTCAGGCCATAAGAAATCAATGCTCCTTGGCTGGGTTATGTGCAATCTCGCCAAGAATTATGAGTCTCCGGTAGCTCTTGCAAGTTTAGAAATGCCCCCAGAAGAAACGATATTCAGAATGGCTCGCCAATGCACCGGCTGTGATCCCTCCGTGGACGCTGTGGGCGATTTCCTCAAGTGGAGTGATGAGAGGTTCGTGATTTATGACGAGCTAGATACGGTCCACTTTCAGCGAATCCTAGGCTTTGTCTACTACTGCGCCGTTGAGCTTGGCTACAGGCATATCGTGATTGACTCGCTGACAAAATGCGGCATCTCTCCAAAGGATTCTGAAAAGGAAAAAATGTTCCTCGACAAACTCCAGTGGTGTGCAAAAACGACGGGTTGCCATATCCACTTGGTCGCTCATATTCGCAAGCCTCAGAACGCAGGTGAAGAATACATACCCACTAAATTTGATATTCGCGGAGCTGGCGAGATTACCGACTTGGCTGACAATGTTTTCATTTGCTGGTCAAACAAGAAGCGCGCCGAGATTCTGACCAAGCAGGAAAAGTTTGGAAACTTGGATGCATCCGACGCTGAATATCTTACTAAATCTGTAGACCAAAAACTGATCGCAGCAAAGCAGAGAAATGGAACTTTTGAAGGCACTGTAAATTTATTCTTTGAAAGACGATCCATGCAATTCGTGGCAACCGAAGGACGCAGGCACGACTTCAAATACAAGACAACCTACGAGGCAGCGGCATGAAGAATATCAACCAACTACTCGAAGAATGTGTAACTAGAATCGACAAGAAAACGAAGTCTCACAATAACAAGCAGGCCCATGACAAGGGTATTGCGGAAGCTAAAAGAATTCTTAATACGGAGAAGTTAACATGAAATACGGCGTAAAAATAAAGATAGATGTGAAGAAAATAGATAAGAAACTTTTGTTCAGCGGCGCTACAGCCGTCTACCTCGACGCAACGGTATTTATCGACACCGAGCAGAAAAGCGAATACGGCGATCACGGAATTATCAATCAGGATATTAGCAAGGAAGCACGAGAGAAGGGCGAGAAGGGCAATCTATTGGGTAATGCAACCGTGTTCTGGACGGGTGAATCTCAGCAGGGCGGCGGTCAACAACAGCAACAATCACAACCGCAGGCAGTTCCGAGCAGCTTCGATAATTTTGACGACGATATTCCTTTTTGACGTTCAGTAATCCGCCGTGATCATTATTAATGAACAAAAGGAAATGATGGAAAGTGCTTAAAGAATCCTGCACAAGCCGAGACGATTTAGCCAAGTGCTTCAAAGAGCTTCAAGCCCTTATGGACTTGAATGGATCTGTAACGGTGGTAGGTAGCGCGAAAGACCTCCAGGCTGAAGAGTTCGAGATGAAGAAAAAGCGAACGATTACTCAAAATAGTGCAATGCACAAATATTTTGAACTGCTCGCCATAGCTTTTAGCGACGCCGGATTGGATATGAAAGCAATCTTAAAAGACGACGCCGAAATCCCTGCCACGAAAGAAAATATAAAGCTATGTGTTTGGAAGAAAGTGCAGGCGGCAATGTTTGGCGAAGAGTCCACCACAGAATTAACCACAGCACAGGTCAGCGAAGTTTACGCGGTAGTCGATAGGCACACTTCTTCGGCCTTTGGTGTTCACGTTGAGTTTCCTAGCTGGATGGGTAGCAGATGAGCAACAGAGAAGAATCGGCCATGTACGACTTAGGCAGGCAGGCTAGGGAGCATGACTTTCAAACTATTAGCTGCAACGTAAGAGACAGGGTTAAGCGCTCGTGGTGGCTCGCTGGCTGGCATGACCTAGATATTGAAAAAGGAGTCAACAAGTTTTTTGATGATGTAAATCGATTAATTATCGAGGATAGAGCCGCATGAGAAAGCACATAATGATCCCTGATTGCCAAGTAACTCCCGACACCCCTACAGATCATCTAAGGTGGATTGGCGAATACATTGTAGAGCAGAAGCCTGATGCCATTATTAATATTGGCGACTTTGCAGACATGGAAAGTTTGAGCTTTTTTGACAAAGGAAAAAAGGACGCGGAAGGCAGGCGATACATTCACGATATTCACGCAGCTCGGGCGGCTATGGAAAGATTATTAAAACCTCTCAATGACTATAACGTAAAAATGATCATCCAAAAGCAGAAGCAGTACAAGCCTGAATTACACCTAACAATGGGCAACCACGAACACAGAATAACCCGAGCAATTAACGAAGATGCAAAGTTAGACGGCGCATTAGGTTTGCTGGACTTAGGGTACGAAGATTACGGCTGGACAGTTTACGACTTTCTGGAGATGGCAACCATTGATGGCGTTGCTTACTCACACTTTTTCTACAACCCGCTAACTGGCAAACCTATCGGCGGGGCATCTATGGACACAAGGCTAAAAACTCTTGGATTCAGTTTCACGATGGGGCACCAGCAAATCAAAATGGCAGGCGAGCGCAATCTTAATAATGGCCGAGTAGTTAGAGGCTTGGTTTGCGGGGCTTGTTACCTCCATGACGAGAAATACATTGGCCCACAAGGTAACGCATATTGGAGAGGGATATTCGTTAAGCACGAAGTCAGGAACGGCCAATACGATTTGATGGAAGTCTCCCTAGATTACCTCTGTAGAAAATACGAAGGGATGCACGTCTGGGAATTCATGAAGAAGAACTATCCAGACATTTACGAAGGCAGCACTTGGATGAAATATCAATCATTAGCGGCATAGGGGAAGGGTATGAGTATTGAGAAAATGCTAGAAGCAGAATATACGAACCGAATCACTCCTAAGAATAATGGCGCTTCGGCAATAGAAATTCAAGTTGGCGGCAACCATTACAAAGACATGAAGATCCAGCCGGTTCAGTACATTCAAGCCAATAACCTCGGCTTTTGCGAGGGCAGCGTGATCAAGTACGTTTCTCGCTTTAAGTCCAAGGGAGGTGTTGAGGATCTGAGGAAGGCCAAGCACTTTATCGACCTGCTAATCGAGGCCGAGCTAAGTGAAGAAGACTAGAACCCTAAACAAGCTGGCCGATGATCTGGCAGTCGCTATGCAAAAGCATGTACGGCTCAAGGCGGCAGACTCAATGGGCTTCTGTCAGTGCGTTACATGTCCGAATAAAAAGCACTGGAAGGAAATGCAAGGCGGGCACTTTATTGAGCGCAGCAAGGCCCACAGGACGCTAGAAGAGAACATTCATCCACAGTGCCCATACTGCAATCAATACGGCATGAAAAGGGCTTCCGTGGTTCTAATTTATCGAAGGTATATGGTCGACATGTATGGGGGTAAGTTTGTGACGCAATTAGAAGATTCTGCGAATAATGTTGTTAAGAGATTCCGTCCTGATTTAGTAAAAGAGATCAAGGATTTAAGGGCAAGAAACCGAGAAATGGAGGCTGAATTGTGACATGCACCTACTGCAACAAACCATCAACAGAACTGGAGGCGATATTGTGAATTACTTTGAAAGTATAGGAATTGTCTTTACCTCAATTACCGTCCTCGTGGCGATCACCAGCATCTTGGTGTGGTCTATTGATTTGATTGCCAGAAAGATGAGGTTAAATTTTCAAATACTTATGTGGCTCACTCATCGCAAGCAATTCAAACAATGGATGAAAGACAATAAAATGGAAAAAAGCCAACTAGACGACTTGGGTGGCTACGAATGACCTGCACCTACTGCAACACAGATCACGGAGACATGGATTGCGATATTGATGATATTCGTGAATATGTCGATCAGCTCGCATTGATTATTGACGACCAGGCAGCGGTTATATGCCACCAAGTTCAAGAATTGGAAAACAGCGAGTCACAGACGACTCATTAGCAGATTGGGAGATAGCAATGCAGCATAGCCATATTGATAAGTTGTTAGACATTTATCTAGACAGCCTAATATCTATCTCCAATGACGCCGGATGGGGCGGTGAATCCATGATGGCTAAGATTATAGAGTTTGGCGCTGACATTCCTAGAGGCACAGGCAACGATCAGTCGAACATGACAATGATTATTGCGTTAGAGAATTTCCGCAAAGAGCATCACGACACCAGAAAGATCAGGGCAGTAGTTGGTGAATTGCTAAATGGACAGTCTCACAAGGCCAAAACCAAAGCATTACTGTCTAGGCGCTATTATCACAGCATTAATGCAGATACCGGAAGGCTCTTTACAGACTTAGACCGCATGAGGCTTGTAGGAGGCTATGAGATTGAGATGGCTAACGATGAATCTAAGGCTATTAAGAAGTTTGGGGGACGGGTGAGAGCTGCTTACGAGGTCTTGGAGCTAGAGCTGGATAAGTACGAAAGATACCAAGAAGCAACGCTGGTAATGGCCGGTTAAAAATAATTATTAAAGGTTGATTTCAAATCGGTTTCAGAGTATGGTTTATGTCTTACTGCAAGTAAACCTAATGGTCTTGCAAAAACCCAGTCAGCTTGGGTATGATCGCCAGTGGTTGCACACTGAAGCAAACAAGCCTTGATGTAGAAAGGCTTAGCGATAGGTCTAAGGTTGGAGGGATTTTGTTAGAGGCCGAACTGTATGGCTTTGAGCGCAATCTGCCAGCTTAAAAGTGTCAGAAAAGAAGTGACTTTTTGCTGACAAAATTAGACCAATCCCATCGGCTTAAAGTACAGTTTATGCTCGGCTAAAAGTAAACCTAATTACGCCAAAACCTCGCTCTAGAAATGGATCGGGGTTTTTTTATGCTCACAGGAAAGCCGGTGATCATTGTGTCTTAATCCTTTAGAGACTGGCTAACCATAAAATCAGAAATGCTTTGGCCGTGGTCAGAGGCTCTTTTAGAGATCTCTTGCTTGGACTCAATAGTTAGTCTTATCTGTACTAGAGCGTCTTTAGTGACTTCCTTTGACGCGTTACGATTTCCCGAGTTTCCATGAGGCTTGATTTTTAGAGTATTTTTCACATTAATCCTTGGCATAATTTATCGGGCTGGCGTTTATCCATACGGCTTTGGTCTTTCCTCTTACAACTCCGTAAGTCCCGCTGTGCTTGTTAAGCAATGCTGTGTGTGGCCTTAGCTCGCCATCCAAATTAGCAAGGGACACGGCCTTAAGTACGTCTTTGTCCTCTATGTTGTGAGATACCTCATATTGGCAGTCTTCACCTTTTGCAGACCTATGAGCATCGTAAGCACCGTTTCCTAGGCTTTTTTCTAGCTCTTGGACGTAGCCCAAAGAGTCGCCTTTTTCACTACTAAGGTAGTACCGAGTAATTGCGCCTTTTGTCCACTTTTTAACAGTAATTGCTTTCATGTTATTTGTTCCTGTGTGTTTGTGAGTGAGTAAGATAACTTTACGCCCCTCGGTATGTTATGTCAATACAATACAAACAAATAAGATGAAATAATTCAAAATAATTTGCCCACAGGAAAGCTAATGAATGTCATTGATGCTCTAGCTCAATTACCGCCTAACACGGTTCACCAAACAGCAATGAAGGTGGGTGGGTTCGTGGGTGGCAGTACATTCCTGTCTGGATTTATTATTAACGCCACAGAAATGCAGGCACTTGGCTCATTATTTGGCGGCTCGGCGGCACTAATTACGGTTATTTATTCGATATACAAAGGCTCTAAGAAAAAGTGAGCAACCTCAAGTGACCAACCTTAGCGTTGCCGGAACACCTCGCAAAGAGATGATTTACAAGCTCTTTCGATACTCATCTGAAATAAGCAGCACTCTTGGCTTGTTGATGGCTATTAATAATCAAGAAAAGCTGGCATTTAGGTGCTTCACGCTAGAAGACGAACAACGAGACATTAAAATAGCCGGCAAGACAAGAATTCCTCAAGGTCGCTACGAAATAATCATGCGCCAAGGCAGCCCTAGCTTTGGTCACTTAGACGATCAAAACGATTGGCATAACGGCATGTTGTGGCTCCAAGACGTTCCTAGCTTTACATGGATATACATACACGCAGGAAACCGGCACGAAAACACCGCTGGGTGCATCCTAGTCGGTAATGGGTCTCAGTCTAATATAGTTGACGATGGCTCGATAACCTCATCAAGAGACGCATACAAGACCCTCTATAAAGAAATAGTATTAAAACTATCAATTGGTATGCGCGTTTACCTTGAAATTGAGGATGTGGCATGATTCCTAAGTTTCTAGACCCATTAATCAGCGAGGCGGTGCCCCCTGACACATGGAGACTAGAGATTAGATTTGCTTATAGAACATTGGTAACCGGCAAACCTTTAATAATAACTGTCCCCAAAGGCTTCCAGAACGACCTAGCAAGCATACCTCGAGCATTAACATGGCTATTCCCTGTCAACGGTCGGCATAGATGGGCAGCGGTCATACACGATTGGCTCTACACGAATAAAGGCTTCCTTGGTGAGCGGATGATATTCACCAGATTGGAATGCGATCAGATATTCCTTGAAGGCATGAGGGTAATGGGCGTTCCTTGGTGGAAACGGCATTCAATGTATCGCGGCGTTAGAGCTGGCGGCTGGGTAAGGTGGAATAAATGACTCCTAATTTTAAATACTTTATAACAATCACGATCTTCCTTTTGGCTTGCGTTGCTGCATTCCCCGGCTGCACCTCAGTAAGCGTCCAACACCCGAACGGCCTAACCATCAAAGTTAAGAAGTTTCACCCAATGGGCGAAGAGCTAGAAATCGATGGCGTATTGGATAACGTGGGCACTTTGAAGATCAATAAGGCCACCAAGGACTCGCAAGAAACAGTGGACGCCATTATTGACGGCCTTATCTCAGCGGCGCGCTAATGGATAACATCACCGAGATTAGAAAGCAGGCATTGGCAGCAGAGAAAAGCGGCGAATTCTTCACAGCCTTAAATGTATTGGTAAACGATTACATAGAAGAAGGCTTGGACCTAACCCAAATCATCACATGGCTACAGGTTGTTAATTCAACGGTAGTGACACAGCTATCACTGGCGGTCTACGAGACAGACGAAGAAGACTAACGATTCAGCCCAAAGACCTTACAGAAGATTAACTCCCTTGATGTAAGCGACTAGGCAACCCCCTCACCGAAGGCAATCACTTTAAACGCTGGGTGCGAAGCATTGGTGCGGGGTTATTTATTAGGATAGAAGATGAGCAAGGGTTCATACAGAAGACAGTCACAGGTATCTGATGAGCGGCTCACGAACAATTGGGCTACAGCATTCAAGGTAATAGCGCAGGAAGACAGGAACACAGCCAAGACTACCAGTAGGCCGCAAACACCATTAGAGAAATTAAGAACAAAGCGTTATAATCAAGCCTCTGAAGCGACTTACCGCAAGAGGCTATAATGGCGTCATATAAAATATTTCATAGAAAGATTGTAGGAACCGCCGATGATGTTGTGGAAATGGTCAGGAAAACAACCAGCACCAAATACAAGAAGAAAGAGGTAATACTTAGGGAAACCACTTTTTGCATACTTCTTGAGTGTGGGCATAAAGAGGACTTTGCAGGAAAGCCTAACCCGCTCCCAGAAACCATAATTTGTAACACATGTAGGAACAAAGATTTATATGCAAAAGAAGCCAAGACGTTTGGGCAGATCAAGGACGAATAGGCTGTCACCAAGGCGATGCGATTCCCGATAGAAGGAAGGCATCTACAGAAAGATCAAAGACCCGCTAAGGCGGGTTTTTTATGCCCAATATTTAGTATACGGGCAGCTATTGAGCAAGCACAACTCCATATATTACAAATAAATTCCTAGAAAATTCCTAGAAAAAATCTCAGAAAAAAAGACAGAAAAAATCACCAAATGAGCCAGCATAAATCTCTCTATAACACTAAGCGATGGAAGGATAGACGCAAGGCTCAGTTGTTTGAATTCCCTATGTGCAAGTTCTGCGAAGAGCTAGCCATTAACAAGGCGGCAAAGGTAGCTGATCACATAGTGCCCCATAGAGGCAATGAAGAGCTGTTCTACTACGGCTTACTACAATCCTTATGTTGGACTTGCCACAGTGGAGCAAAGCAGCGACAGGAGAACACAGGCGTCTTGGTTGGCGGTAATGCCCAAGGCTTTCCATCTGACCCGAATCATATTTGGAACAAGTAGCGAGGGGAGGGGTGGTTCAGTCTCTAGGGATATGCCGCCAAAAAAC
>Ga0222654_1000878_pt1 | contig 15057 bp, 9 predicted proteins | sample AntAcemetagen421_FD_179805 | JGI IMG/M metagenome (GOLD analysis project Ga0222654, IMG submission 179805) | Saline water microbial communities from Ace Lake, Antarctica - #421 | ecosystem: Environmental > Aquatic > Non-marine Saline and Alkaline > Saline | place: Antarctica: Ace Lake | collected... | reverse complement strand
GATAAAATAGAGAATGAAATTTAAGATGTATTTTTAATAATATAATAATAGAATCTAATAATTAGATCAATTTCTGTTTTTAATTTATCAGATTCTTTTTGAATATCTTTTACTTTATCTCTTAATTTAATTTCTACATTATCTAATGCTATTTTCTTATCAATAAAATCATTATATTGTTTGGTATTTTTTTCGATGTGTTCCATTATCAATAATTTAATTAAGATAAAAATATTAATTAAATATTTATATTGAACAAAAAAATATTAAAATACGTGATTCATATATTGACTTTCTTCTTTTTTCTCTAAATTTTCTAGTTCTACAACAGATTCACTTATTTCTTCATATTTATTAGGTATTTCTTTAGCTGATTCTTTTGTTGGATTATTATTTAATGATTTCATTGATACTTCAGATTTATCATAATAATCAACTATTTGTTCAACAATTGATTTATTATCTGATTCTGTTTTAATATTGCTCACATTCGATCCAATTTCTCTTAATATTTCATTTTGTTTATGAATTTTTGCTGCAATCTTATCTATTTTATTTCCTAAAACAACTCTTGAATCATCTAATTTATTGAGAACATCTACTACTTTTATATTTTGATCCATTAATAAATTAACTTGTCTTTGTATAAATTGCGAATATTCATATATTGCAGATACTGTATATTTATTTAATTTTTTTTTTAAATCATCATTTTTACTATCTTTAATCTTTTCAGAAAAAATAGATAATACTTCTAATGATCTTAATAAAAAATAATGAATGAATTTCATAATTTGATGTTCTAATTTTAATCTTGTTCTTCGATTACCTATTTTTGCTAATTCTTCTAATAATTCTCTATGTTTAAATTCTCTTAATAAATTATTCATTTGAATTACACATGAAATATCTTTAATGAAATTACTTTGTCCTAAAGTTTTTACACTTACTTCATTTCTATGATCAATATATAATATTTGATTTTTAATTAACATTAGACTTAGTTCTGGTACTTCAACACCTGGTAAAAATTGGTTAAATTTATCAAAGTTCTGTGATATTAACTTAATTATTTGTTTATGTGTAAAATATCCAAGATCATTTTTCATTTCATCCAACACGAAAAACTTTCTTGTATCATCATCATATTTAAAATAAGATTGTGACTTTATTTCTACTTTTTTTGGTTCTATTATAGGTTTAATATTATGACTTGTTTCACTCTTTGAACTCAACATATTTTACTATAAAAAATAAAAAGAAAAGAAAAAGAAAAGAAAAAACGATTAATTATTAAATTATAATAATTAATTGTATTATTTGATATTATATTATTTATTTTATATAAAATAATTTTAAACTAAAAGTTCAGATTTTTTAATTTTTCGAAGTTTACTTTGATGTTTATAAGTAATTGTCTTTACTACTTCGCCTGTCACTTTGTCCTTAATGTCCACTTTATTTGGGTTTAATAGTACAACTTTACTTCCTTCATACGTGTATTTATTGCACTTACTTCCTCTTGTGCATTCCATAATAGTAAATCTAAATACCTTTCCTGGTTTCTTATGTTCCTTAGAAAGAGCGGTTAATACTTTACTTGCAGCTTGTTTTGGTTTACGACCAGCATAACGACCGTCTTTAGTACCATCTTCATTTAAAATCTTAAAATGTCGCAAAGTTGATTCTGTAGTACCACCTGCTTGATTTTTAGCAGCTGTTACTTTTTTGACTACTGCCTTTTTTGCAACAACTTTCTTAACAGGCGCTACTTGTTTAGTCGCTTTAGCTCCACCTGTTTTAGCTGGTACTGCTTTAGCGCCCTTAACTGGTGCTACTTTTGCTACTTTAGCATTAGTTGTTTTAACTGGTGCTACTGTAACATCATCTGTTTTAACTGGTGCTACTGTAACATCATCTGTTTTAACTGGTGCTACTTTAGCGCCTCCAGTTTTAGCTGGTGTTGTTTTCTTTGGAATTGTTTTTTTTGCAGATGCAGATGTTTTTGATTCTGTTTTGGTTCGAGTAGACATGATTAATAAGTTATAAGTATAATATTTCTTTATAACTTTTTAATTTCATTTTGAACACACCTAAACCTTTTAAAAATTTAATTTATAGCATGTATAACATAAGTGTATGCGTTTTAAAATAGCTTAAATGATATATTTTAAAATATTCTTTATAATATTATATTGCAACATAATGATTTTTTAATAATTTTTTTATTATTTCATTTTTAAAAATATTACTTATTTTTTTTAGAAGTGAGGACATCTAAAGAATAATTTTTTTTATCATATATAATATGTCTGAAGATACACCTGATAATTTTTTTGAAGTTTTCCTTAATTGGGAATATAAAAAATATTCAAGTTTATTAATTAATTTACAGAAGCATGTATCAAGATGTTACGATGATTGTATAATATCATTAACTGAAAGGAATATACATTTTAAAAACTTAAACGAAATAATTAAAACAATGCAAATTGAACATGATCAGTATGTTATTAAATATAATGATGAATCATATAATAAATTAAAAATAAAAAAAAATTGGACAAAATTGCTTAAATATAATAATGAACACGAAAGAAAAATAAATCATGCAATATTAGTAGGACTTTTAGAAAAAGATTTTGAATTTCCTTTTCAAAAAACAAACAGTTTGCTAAAAGAAACAACAAATACTATTGGTTTTAATTCGTTAAATGAAGTACTATCATTTTATTATGGATTCAATTATGAAAACAATTTTGAAAATGATGTTGTGGAATTGCTTAGAGGATTTAATGAAACATTTATTCCATTAAGAATAAAAACATTTGAAAGTGATGAATCTGAACCATTTTGTATTAAAAAAATATGTTGTCCACATGATGCATTAATTGATAATTATTTATCAATAAAAATTATTGATATTAAGGGAGCGGAAAAACTTAATATTGAAGGATTCTTTGATTATGATACATTAAATATTTACTTAAGAACGTCACAAATTTGTTCTAATTATATTGAAGTAAATAAACAAGAAAAAAAAGAAGCTATATTGGCAGAAAATTTTAATGAAAAATTTTGTAAACAATATTTGAAATGTACCCCATTATATGATGTTGTTGGTATGTCTGTAAAAGATTTTATTAATACAGCAACAATGGATTATAAAAAATACCAAAAAGTAATTCAATATACATTTGTAAATCAAGTAAAAGATTTTATGAGAACAGATATTGATAATATGCACAAAATTATTAAACTATTATTAATTGGTGGATCTGAACAAAATATCAGACAAGCCGGAATGGTTTTTAGTTTAATAAAAGATAAAAAAGTGGGATCTGATACGGTAGCAAATATTATTTATAGAAACTTGACACATCATCATCAAAATAAATTAAGAAAATCAACTATAAGTATTAAAGAAGAACTTGAAAAGATCAAATCTTTATCAATTGATGATATTGATCTTAAAAAACAAATTACAATGTGTTCAAATATGCCCAATGGTGTTAAAAAAGCAGCATTAGAGAAAATAGAAGAAATGAAATCATCAAATAATGAATATTATAAACAATTAATGTATGTAAGACATCTAATTGGATATCCGTGGATTTCTGATGAAGATAGCGATATCTTTAATAACTTACAGTCAAATATGAAAGAATCAAAGATATTCCTTAATAACTTAATGGACAAAATGGATAATATAGTATATGGGCATAAAAATTGTAAAGACACCATTCAACAAATAATTGCAAAATGGATTTCAAATCCACAAAGTTCAGGAAGTGCAATTGGATTGGAAGGACCACCAGGTGTTGGTAAAACTCTACTAGCAAAGGGTCTTGGTGAAGCATTGGGTATTCCTTATGTACAAATATCCCTTGGTGGTCAAAATGACGGTGAAATATTAATTGGTCATGGATATACATATAGTGGAGCACAACCAGGAATGGTAGTTAAAAAGATGATTGAAGCTGGATCAGGAAGATGTATTATGTATTTTGATGAATTAGATAAAGCATGTCAAAAATACAATAACAATGAAATCTTTAATATTTTAATTCATATGACAGATAAAAATATGAATTCTGAATTCCAAGATAGATTTTTTCAAGAAGTTAGTTTTCCATTAAATAAAGTAATTTTTGTATTCTCATATAACGATTCGTCATTAATTGATCCTATTTTATTGGATAGACTTACTAAACTTAGAGTAAAACCATATTCTCTTCCAGATAAAATTAATATTGCACGAGATTTTTTAATGAAAGAAACACATAAAACTCTTGGATTTGAAAATAGTTCTGTTAAAATTAAAGATGATGATATTAAATATTTAATTAATGAATATAGTAATGAAGCTGGCGTAAGAGAACTAGGGAGAAAAATAGAAACATTATTCATGAAAATGAATTTAGATAGAATTATGAAACAGGGATTTTTCAAAAGAAAAAGAAATCTTGATTTAACTGCTAAAAAACCATTGACTATTACTAGAGATATGATACATGAATATCTTGATAAACCTATGAGAGAAGCAGAAAAAATTCACGAATATGATTCAATTGGTGTTGTAAATGGATTATATGCTACTACAACGGGAAATGGTGGAATTGTTCCAATTCAAATTCTCAATAATAAGACAGGTACAAGAGAAAAATTTAATTTCATTCTTACAGGAAGTCAAGGTAAAGTTATGAGAGAATCAATTCATGTAGCTTGTTCTATTGCTCTTGAATATGTAAGTGAAATAGCACGAAATAATTTCTTTGATAAACATAATTATGGTTTCCATATTCATACACCAAGTGGAGCAACACCTAAAGATGGTCCATCAGCAGGAGCAGCATTTGCAACAGCATTTGTATCTAGAATTTTAGGTAAAAAAATCAGGAGAGATGTTGGTATGACTGGCGAAATTGATTTGATGGGAAGAGTTACTAAGATTGGCGGATTAGTTTATAAAATAACTGGTGCTAGAAAAGCAGGAATTAAAAAAGTATTAGTTAGTGAAGAAAATAAAGATGATGTTGATGAAATTGAAAAAAATCATAATGAATTAGTCTCTGGAGACTTTGAAATTAAATTTGTTAAAACACTTGCAGATGTAATTAGAAATGTAATTATTGATATCACTGATGAAGATTTAATTAAAGGAGAATTCCATTTCGATCCAAATACACAACCAAATGCTTCATTTGAAAATGATGATGATGAAGAAAAACCAAAGAAAAAACAAAAAAAAAGTAAAAAATAATTAAATAATTATTATAATTTATAAATCTAGTTATTTAATAGAAATAACTAAATTTGCAATTTTTTTTATTATATTTATATTTTTTATGTTGTATTAATACTCATTAAATATAATATATCGCACATTTGGTCCATTCTTCTTATTAATTCGGCTGTATATTTTTCGATTTCATTAAAAGTCTTAGCATCTAATGAATTATCAATATCTTTTTTTATTTTTTCAACAACTTCTGATATTTTCTTAAGATATTTGAAATATTTTTCTCTTAAGTTATAAATTGAATTATACCATTTTTTATATGAACCATTCTTTTTAAAATTACTTATTAAATTTTTATATTCATCTTCTGATAACCACAATCCATTATATTTTTGACATGTATAAAAATCATTAATTATCCCATCAACATTTCTACATACATGACCTTCACCGCCAGCTTTTGCAACTTTCATATAATTTCTTTCAATTGCCTTTAATATTTTTATTAATAATTCTATTCTTTGCAAATAATGTCCAGATATTTCAACACATAATTTTTGCTTATCTTGTTCATTCGAGTGTTTTACAATACCTAATGATACACCTGTATCAACTAAATCTGATCTAGAAAATTTAATTAGTTTGTCATGATATAGCACTTTTAAATCTTTACAAAAATCTTCTTTTGTCCAAAATTCATATTCGTATATTAATTTCTTTATTTCCCTTTTTATATTATCTTGTAAATACGTCGAATTATTAACACTGTGGTTTGAAAAACTATTACCCATTTACTATAAAATAAGAAAGAATATTTATTTTAACAGAAAATTGATATTTAATTAATCTTTAAGTAAAATAAATACACTTAAACATAAATAAACAAATACTACTGTATGGATACCTTTGAATTTGATGATTTTAATAACCTCAACGCTGAGGACTTATTTGATAAATTTCAACATATAATTGATCTAAAAAATGATAATCAATTGGGAGAAAATATTAATTTAGATTTGGACGACGATGATTGTCAGAGTTGTTTTAAAAATAATGGTATAAAAAATACAATCATTTATGATGCTTCTGAAGGTTGCACTATTTGTAAAGAATGTGGTTTTATTAAAAAAGAATTAATTGATCAAAGACCAGATTGGAGACAAGGTGAAGATGATACTAAAGGTGCTCGATGTAATGCAATTACTAATCCGCATCTACCAGAATCTTCTATTGGAACACAGATCGGCGGACCACGTTCTATACTCCAAAGAACACAAGGATGGATATCAATGAAATACAGAGAAAGAACTAGATATAAAGTTCTTAAAGATATCACATCTAAATGTAAAAAAGGAGGAATTAAAGAAAAAGTTATTTCTGATGCAGAATCTATTTTTAAAATTATTAGTGAAACTAAACATATATCTGGACCAAATAAGGGAGACTTTGTTATTGTTCGAGGTATAAATCGTAAAAGTCTTATTGCGGCATGTGTTTATTTTGCATGTCTTAAAAATAATCATACAAGATCGCCACACGAAATTGCAGATTTATTCGAAATTGAATATACTGATTTAAATAAAGGATGTAAAACCTTTTCAGAACTTATGGAATTAAGAAAACAAAATGATTCTTATTTAAATAATATTCAATTCGAAAATAATTATAGTAAAGCTGAAGATTTCATTGAAAGATACTGTATTCAATTGCATATTAAAAAAACACATGCAGATATTGCAATCACAATTGCAAAAAACGTAGAAAAACTTAAATTAGGATCGGATCATACTCCTCTTTCAATAGCAACTGCGGCTATTCTTTTAACTATTTCATTGAATGGTTTATCTATTTCAAAAAAATGTATTGCTAATAAATTTGGTATTTCAACAGTTACATTAGATAGATCATATAATCAGATTAAAGAATTTAGTGAAGTATTATTAGATGATGAAACCGTTAATGCTCTTGTTAAACATAGAGAACAACATAGAAGTAGTATGATAATTAATACTAAACTTGATTTGTTTAAAGTTGAAGAAACAAATTCGATTCAAGAAGGATATGAAAGAATATTAATTGATAACGAAACATCTAAAGACCTATTAAAAGCAACAGATAATAAATTCATAGAAATTGTTAATAAATATGCCGGTAATAAATATACTGATAATAAATATGCTGGATTGTAAAAAATTGTTTTTTTTATTTATAATAATTAAAGCTTTATATTATTAATATAACATAATGCTTTCAATAAAAAAATATAATTATAAGTCATGGACAGATTTTTATAAAGATAAAGAAATTGATATTTCACAGCTTCAAACTGCTGATGATTGGCATGATATTTTAAAAAAAGAAGAAAAATATTTAGATGAGGTTAATAAAATAAATAAAATGATTATTGATCATAAATATAATACGTTTCCATATCCTCAACTTGTTTTTAATGCATTTAAATTATGCCATTTTAAAAATCTTAAAGTTGTTATACTTGGACAAGACCCATATTTTAATATACGAAATAAGTATCCTGAAGCTATGGGATTATCGTTTTCTGTACCCATCGGAGTACCAATTCCTTCGTCTTTAAAAAATATTTATAAAAATATGGTTTATTTTAAACATTTGCCAAAAATACCAGATCATGGAAACTTGGAAAATTGGGCAATCCAAGGAGTTCTATTACTTAATACAGCATTAACAGTGCAAGAAGATAATCCTAATTCTCATAAAGATTATTGGAAAACATATACCGATAATGTTATTAAATCTATTAGTGATAATTGTGATAAAATTATTTTTGTATTATGGGGAGCTAATGCGAGAGATAAACAATATTTAATTAATTCTAAAAAACACCATATAATGATTTCATCACATCCATCCGGTCATTCATGTGCAAGAAAATTAGGACAATATCCAGCTTTTAATAGCGAAGACCATTTTGGCGAAATTAATAAATATCTTTCATCCAAAGGGAAAAAAGAAATTATTTGGAATTCATTGAATATTGGAATTAAAGCGTTTAAACAATTATAATTTATTTTATATTATCTTAGAATGGTACAAGTAAAAAGAGGTAGACCTAGAAAAAATAAAACAAATAAAGTAAATAATAATGATGCTAAAAATAAAACAAATAAAGTAAATAATATTGAAATAATTACAAATATAAGCAATGTTAAAGCAATTGAAGAAGATAATACTAATGATGATTTATTAAATAAAATTGATGTTGATGATAATGAAATGGATAATGAAACTGAAATGAATAATGATAATGAAATGGATAATGAAACTGAAATGAATAATGATAAAGGCAATGAAACTGAAATGAATAATGATAAAGGCAATGAAACTGAAATGAATAATGATAAAGGCAATGAAACTGAAATGAATAATGAAATGGATAATGAAATGGATAATGAAACTGAAATGAATAATGATAATGAAATGGATAATGAAACTGAAATGAATAATGAAAATGAAATGGATAATGATAATGAAATGGATAATGATAATGAAATGGATAATGATAATGAAATGGATAATGATAATGAAATGGATAATGAAACTGAAATGAATAATGATAAAGGCAATGAAACTGAAATGAATAATGATAATGAAATGGATAATGAAACTGAAATGGACAATGGTTCATTAAACGAAATTGACGTTGAAGAAATTAAAGACAGTGATAATGATAAAGATAATGATAAAGATTCATTAAACGAAATTGATGTTGAAGAAATTAATGATAAAGATAATGATAAAGATTCATTAAACGAAATTGATGTTGAAGAAATTAATGATAGTGATAATGAAACTGAACTGAATAATGACAATGATAAAGGTAGTGATAATGAAGAAACAACAGATGAACAATTATTAGAAAATATTTTAAATAATGCGACAATGGAAATACTAGATGGTATATCAAAAGAACAAGATGAATCGGAATTGGAAGACGTAGATGATGAAAAATTACAAAATACAATTATGGAAATTATTCAACAAAAAACACAATTAAATGAAAATAATAAAGATGTACAACAAATATATAAATTAAATTATCCACATTTAAGTAAATCAATATATTTATTATTTTTTTGGTTACTTGGGTTACCATTATTTTTATTTTTATTTGCATGTTATTCATTTTATAGCACACCTACGCGTTTTTCATTTTTAGGTATGTTTTTAATGTGTAATTTATATATGTATGGTTTAATGTCATTAAGTTATATGTTATTTTTTACATCAGTATTGTATTTATCTTTTAATTATGAAATGTTTACACCAACTATCAAAACAATATATGAATTACTTAATGTAAAAATGAATGGTAAACTTAATAATTATTCTGATCAATTTACACTTTGCTGTACAACGAATATTTCAAAATTCAATCATTATAATGAAATATTATTTAAACATAAAACGGTATTAACACTTGTACGGATTTACAATATAATTTACAAAAAAGCAATTCAATTTAAACTTTATAAATTATTAGAATGTCTTGAATATGTTCTTAATTTTATTATAAAATCAATATCCTCTATAAATCAAAAACTTAAAAATTATTTAATACCCAATAAAGGAAATTTAAACAATAATGAACAACAAAAGAAATCTACTATTAATAATAAAATTAGAAGTTCTAAAGAAGATAAACTTTCAGAATTATTATCTCGATCAGATCCCGATCCATTCAATATGACAATGGATGAAAAAGAAATAGCTAATACTGTAGCTATGGAAATGTTTAAAGGAATGATGGGTGTACAACCATCATTTAATATAAATTCATCACAAAGACAACAACTAAATCCAGAAGACTTAAAGAATAATCTTTCTGGTTTAATGAAAGCTTTAGAGGAAACAAAAAAATTAAGTGATTCACTTAATAATAACAGAAGAGTAATATAATGTAAATGAATTAAACACTATAATTTTTAAATGTATATTTTTAATTGGTTGAAAAATCTATTAAAAATATTTTATGTTTCCCATTAAAAAAACATATAAAAAATTGATTTTAATCTTCACTAGTATAATAGAATGAGTTCATTAAGTTCAGATTCTATGCATTTTGATAAAAAGACAGTTACTGACCTATTTGAAAGGCTTGGTTTTGAATCGTTGCCAAAACCTAACAATGATGGTCAATTAACTTTTGATGAAATTTTTAAATTAATTAGTCTTTATTTTAGACAACCAAATATTCTTTATAGTCATCAACATAATTCCTTCGATAAATTTATTGATGAAGACATTCATAATCTTTTAGAACGGGAAAATTATACTTTTTATGAACAACATGAAGGTGATATAGTTCATCGTTTTAAATTAGTTTTTAGTGATGTCTCATTTAAACCAGCTAGACTTGATAATGAAGATGAATTAATGTTTCCAAGTGATGCCAGAAAAAGGTCTTTAACATATTCTGGTAAATTGCTTGCAACGGTAACACAAATTCATGAATCAGAAGATATAAATTCTCAAGAAATAACTACAAAAACATTAGGACAACCAGAATATGAAGTACCAATTGCAACTATTCCAATTATGGTTAGATCAAAATATTGTTCTCTGAATATAAAAAAAGGATATGATAAAACTGAATGTGAATATGATCCAGGTGGATATTTTATCGTTAATGGTTCTGAAAAAGTTGTTGTTCCACAAGAGAGATTGGTTGAAAATAAACCACATGTTTTTGTTAAAAAAGATGGCGATGCTCTTTTATATTCTTGTCAAGTTAACTCAAGATCTTATACAAGAAATACAATGACACAAACAGTAATTATTAGAATGAAAAAAGACAAAACGATGACAGTACAAATTCCAATTCTTCACGAAATTCCTGTTTTTATTTTAATGAGAGCATTGGGTATTGAATCTTCAAAAGATATTGTTGCATTGTGTACACATGATTTAGAAAACAATGAAATGGCAGATTTAATTAGACATTCATTAAATGATACTACTACAACTGTAATGGGTGAAAATGAAAAAGAACTAAAAGGTTCTATGATTTTAAAACAAGAAGATGCTTTAGATTATTTAATTTCTAAGTTAAAGATTAAGAGAAGATTTACTGAAACTGATAAACAAACAAAAGCACAACAAAAAAAAATGCTATTGAAGAGTTTACTTGAAAATAACTTTCTTCCACACGTCGAAGGTGGTATGAGAAAGAAAGCCTATTATTTTGGGTTGATGATTAATAAACTTTTACAAAGAGTCGTTGATACTGCAGAATTTACAGGTGATCCAAAAAAAATTTCAGATGATAGAGATTCATATGTAAATAAACGAATTGATCTCCCTGGAACTTTATTATTAGATCTTTTTAAACAAAATTTTAAGAAACTTATGACTAAATGTTATAACTTCTTTAAAAAATCAAAAAAGAATTTGAGTAAACCACCAATTATTATTAATCAAATTGATCCTACTACAATTGAACAAGGTTTAAAAAATGCTCTTTTAACTGGTTCTTGGGGTAAAGCAAAGGGTGTAGCTCAAATGTTACAAAGACTTACTTATTTATATACTATGTCATCATTGAGAAGATTATATTCTCCTATGGGTGATGCATCTACAAATAAATTAACAGGACCTCGACATTTACATGCATCACAAGTTGGTTTTGTATGTGTTACCGGTGATACTAAAATTACATTGGCGTCAGGAGATTTTAAATTAATTAAAGATTTTACAGGTAATGAATCAATTTTAACAGTTTCAACTAATGGATCAACAAAAATATCAAATATTTATAATATGTTTTCAAAAGAAGCATATATAATTTATTGTCTTACAACAAAAAATAATAAATCCATTAAATCTGATCCAAATCATCCTTTTCTTATTCAAATAGATAATCAATATATCTGGAAGACAGCTGAAGAATTACAAATTGGAGATAATATGGTTATGTATAATTCAAACCAATTAACTATTGATAAATTAATAACAAAAACAAATATGTATAATCAAACAGTATATGATTTTACTACCGAATCAGATAATCATAGTTTCATTGCGAATGATTTTGTAACTCATAATTGCTTTGTTGAAACTCCAGAAGGTATTAAAGTTGGTATTGTTAAGAATCTTTCATTAATGGGTAATGTTACAGTTATGAAGAACTCAATGATTTTTATTCTTAAAGGCATTCTTATGAAAATGGTTGATGATATTGAAGACGGTATGAAATTGGAAGGATCTAGATTAAGACTTTCACAATACAGTAAAGTTTTCTTAAATGGTGACTGGCTCGGTATTACTAAACAACCTTATGAACTTGTACAAAAACTTAAAGAAATGAAATTAACTAACCGAATCGATCCTATTGTTGGTATTATTTATGATATTGAACATAGAGAAATTCGAGTAAATTGTGAAGGTGGACGATTATTCAGACCAATACTTAAGGTTAAAAACAATAAATTATTATTGACAAGAGAACATATTCAATCTATCTCATTAACTGAACCTTCAGGACCAACTATGATTAAGACTTGGGAAGAATTCATGTTAAAGAATCCTGGCGTTTTAGAATATATTGATGCAGAAGAACAAGATCAATGCATGATTGCAATGTATCCATCTAGAATAGAAGAAATGAGAGAAAGACAACATCAAAGTTTAGATATTGTAAAGAATATTAAAGGAGATATTGATCCATTTACAATGATTAATCGATATGATCATACATCATTTATTAGATATTCTCATTGTGAAATTCACCCTACTATGTTATTGGGTATTGTAGCATCTATTATCCCATTCTGCAACAGAAATCAGGGACCAAGAAATATTTATCAGTATTCACAAGCTAGACAAGCTATGGGGATTTACACAACAAATTATAGAGATAGATTAGATATTTCATATATATTATATCATCCAATGAAACCTATTGTAAATACAAGATTAATGCAATATGCAAATACTGATGTTTTACCAATGGGCGAAAATGTTATTGTTGCAATTCAATGTTATACTGGGTATAATCAAGAAGATAGTGTAATTCTCAATCAAACAGCTATTGATAGAGGATTATTTAGATCTGAAAATCTTAAAAAATATATGGCAACAATTCAAAAGAATCAAACCACAACTGAAGATGATATGTTCACTAAACCAGATCCAGATTTGGTTACAGGTATTACGGGATCATCATATGATAAATTAAATGAACAAGGTTATGTACCAGAAGAAACAGAACTTGTTAATGGTGATGTAATTTTTGGTAAAGTAACACCGATTCAAAACTATGGAGGAACTTCTAATAAAAAATATAAAGATAATTCAGAAGTATTTAAATCTTATGTTTCAGGTACGGTTGATAGAGTATACACCAATATATTGAACTCTGAAGGATATGAAGTCAGAAAAGCTTCTATTAGATCAATGCGTATACCACATATTGGTGACAAAATGTGTATGACTTCTGATCACGAAGTATTAACAACCAAAGGATGGATTGCTATAAATAATATTACTATAAAACATAAAGTTGCAACATTAGTTAATGATAATGAAATTAAATACGAATATCCAATAGATGTTTATGATTGGGATTATAATGGGAAACTTTATGAATTAGACAATAATGATATTAGTTTTAATGTTACGGCGGATCATGAAGTGTATGCCAATATTGGAAATGGTTTTAATTTAATTCCTGTTAATAAATTGCAACAAAATGAATTAGTTAAATTTAAAAATGATCAGAATATAATCAATACTTCTACAACATTTAATATTACATATTATAATGGAAAAGTATATTGTTTGGAAGTACCATCTCATGTATTTATGGTAAGAAGAAATGGCAAACATCACTGGACAGGAAACTGTTCAAGACATGGTCAAAAAGGTACAGTTGGTATTTCATTATCAGCAGCAGACATGCCATTTACAAAAAATGGTATACAACCAGACTTAATTATGAATCCTAATGCAATTCCAAGTAGAATGACAACAGGTCAACTTGTAGAAGGCGTGTTGAGTAAATTATCGGCATTAAGAGGACATGAAACTGATGGAACAGCTTTTAATGATATCGATATTGCAGGAGCTCAAGATGAATTAGAAAAAATGGGCTATGAAAGAAACGGATATGACTATCTTTATAATGGTATGACAGGTAGAAGACTTAAATATGATATTTATATGGTACCAACTTATTATCAAAGATTAAAACACATGGTGAGTGATAAAATCCATGGTCGGTCTAGAGGACCAAGAACATTACATACAAGACAACCACCTGTAGGAAGAACAAGAGATGGTGGACTGAGGTTCGGCGAAATGGAAAGAGATGCTGTAATTGCACATGGAATGGCAGTGTTCCTTAAAGAAAGAATGGTTGATTGTTCAGCCCCTTACGTAACTTATGTTTGTGGTAATTGTGGCTTCTTTGCTGAAAGAAAAAAGAGTAGAAATGATAGAGCTTCAGACAACGACGTATATCATTGTAGAATACCAGAATGTCATAATTCTAAAGTTTATAAAGTTAAAGTTCCATATGCATTCAAATTATTATTACAAGAAATGATGTCAATGTGTATTGCACCGAGAATAAGATTTAATGAAAGTTTATAATTTATTTATTTAAAAATTCACTATCAAAAATATAAATTTTTACTAGTGAATGTTTCAGCGTCGGCTTCCGCCCCGTCTTCTACTTCGGCTTCGGCGTCGGCTTCGGCTTCGGCTTCGGCTTCGGCGTCGGCTTCTGTCAGGGCTTCGTGCATGGACTTCAGTCTCGTCGCTATGTTGGACACGTGGAA
>Ga0222654_1000876_pt1 | contig 15070 bp, 15 predicted proteins | sample AntAcemetagen421_FD_179805 | JGI IMG/M metagenome (GOLD analysis project Ga0222654, IMG submission 179805) | Saline water microbial communities from Ace Lake, Antarctica - #421 | ecosystem: Environmental > Aquatic > Non-marine Saline and Alkaline > Saline | place: Antarctica: Ace Lake... | reverse complement strand
AAGATCGCATTTCTTAGGACATTTAAATTTAATTGGAACTAAGGATTTATACTGGCCTTGGGTTTGGGGACCTCGTTATGATATTTATAAAGCAGACGACAGGCTTAACGCTGAACCACTTCGCTTTGTCCGAGAAAAAGGTGGACTAGGAGGCTATGTTCATCCTGTTTCTGTGAGAGATCCTTTTGAAGAAGGCGCTGCTAGTTCCGTCCCGGTTTCTTTAACGGCGGATGTTGTTTTGGGTGAAGTAGATATGTTAGAAGTAGGCTGCCTCTGGACAGACGAAATTGGCACTGCATCCTTATGGCACGAGTTTCTTAACCTTGGCATTCCTGTTGCTTTATCTGCGGGCAGTGATGTAATGAATGATCTTTATAGAACTATGGCAATAGGTTCAACAAGAGTGTACGTAAAACCTGAGGGTGAATTTTCTCTAGAAAGTTATTTAGAGGCACTTAAAAATGGAAAAAGTTTTGTGAGTAATGCTCCCCAAATTTTATTTTCAGTTGAAGATAAGGAGGTGGGAGACGTCATTAAATCGACTAAAAAGAAAGCCAAATGGAAGCTTACAGTTCACTCACCAGTTAGCTATGATACGGTAGAAATTTTTGTGAATGGAAAAGTAGTTTGGAGTGCAAAAAGCAAGAAAGGCACAAGTGAAACCTATACTGGCACTATCCAAATACCTGAGGGTGGATGGGTTACAGCTAGAGTTTCTGGGACCAAGTCAGAATGGCCAATGATGGATAGTTTTATATTCGCTGAGAGCTCTCCCTTATGGTTCAAAGAAATAGGGAGTACTACGCAGAATAGTAAAATTAATGCAGCAAATAAGCTACTCAAAATATTAGAGACCTCTGAAAAAAGATTAAAAGAAGGTTATGAAGAAAGCCAAATCCCTAAATTAGAGGGTCATTTTTCTAAGGCAAAGAAAAAATTAGTTGGAATTATAGGTGAAGGTAAATAATAAGTTATTCTTAAACACACCATAACACTGTATATGAAATCAGCCGCACGATCCCAAGCTACGCTTTATACGTGTGCCGAAAGTAACGAACGGCTGAAAACGTTACATGACTGTTTATAAGATGGTGGAACCGACCCACCGGTGTTGTCATGCAGGGGGAGCATCACATTACCATATGGTGCTGTGATAAAGAGCCAAGGTATTGAGCGTTATGGAAAAGGCTACTTCAAGAGAGCAGTCAGCTAAAAAGAAAAGGGTAATGCCACATATGCTTCACCATAGTTTTGCCACCCAATTAATAGACGCAGGATCAGGTTTACGTTCCATTCAAGCGATGCTTGACCACAATTCCACCAAAATTGCTGAGATTTATACGCCTATAGCAATAGATTCTTTTAGAAACATAAAGGCTTAGTTAGTTTAGTAGGATTTATAAGGTGAATAAAGTGCACAGTGTACTTTATCTGAATGTTGTATGCCATTTGAAAAAAATATTATCTTTTGAAGAAAATCAAAGTAAAAAAGGGACAAATATTACAGCATCAAGGAGATCTCAACTCTAAAGTGTATCACGTTGAATCAGGGTTACTACGTAGCTATTCAATTGACAGCAAAGGGAAAGAGCATATTTTTATGTTTGCCTCTGAAAATTGGATAATTGGAGATAGTGTTGCCTCAACAGAACCATGTGAATTATTTATTGATGTTTTAGAAGACGCTGTTTTGCTCGTAGAAGATAAAGCAGAATCGATACAAGATGCAAATACTAAAACCTTATTCAAGCGATTAAATACTTTACAAAATCGTATAATAATGTTGATGAGCTCAACTGCTATTGAACGCTACGAATATTTCCTTGTAACCTATCCTAACATCATCCAAAGAGTGCCACAAAGAATGATCGCTTCCTACTTAGGCATTACCCCCGAAGCTTTGAGTAAAGTGAAAGGAGACAAGGCTAGAGTCAAATAATTAGTAGGAAATCATTTCTTAATCTAGATTAATGCACATCTTTTATTAAAGCATCAACTTTGTAGTATTAAACTAAAAAAATAAATCATGGAAAATGCAAAAGTAGCGGGCAAAGCTCCTCAAATGGAACAATTAGAAGAAGGTAAAACATACGCTTGGTGTGCATGTGGGAAATCAGAAAATCAACCTTGGTGCAATGGTGCTCATGCAGGAAGTAAATTTGTTCCTAATGTTTTTAAGGCAGAAAAAAGTAAGACCGCTGCCATGTGCCTTTGCAAACAAACAAAGAACCCTCCATTTTGTGATGGGTCACACATGAGTTTATAAAAAATAAATAATGAAAGAATTTTGGGATAAAAGATATGGCGAGGCAGCATATGCTTATGGAGAAAAGCCAAATGCTTTTTTTGAAGAAATACTTGACGCATATAATTTACAAGGCTCAATACTATTACCTGCCGAAGGGTAAGGAAGAAATGTAGTTTATGCCGCGAAAAAAGGTTTAAAAGTTTTTGCCTTTGACATAAGTATTGAAGGTAAAAATAAAGCCTTAGATCTAGCAAAAAAAGAGCATGTAGAAATTCAACTATGAAGTTGGAGATTTTTTCAAACTTGAGCTCGTAAAGTATTTCTATAACTATACGGCACCATATATATTCATTTTCCTCCACACATTAGAGCGGAATACGACAAAAAAATAGCAGATACAAAACCAATTACCGCAGAATTAAAAAAAGGACAATGCTGTCCTAAATAAAAAGTCAGGATAAATATATCGGTTTTTGAGTCCATTCTAAAAGTTTTTAGGTTGAATTTGGAAAAAGAACCCCCTGTATTACATTCTCAGGAGGTTTTTTGTGATCTTCAAAGGGTCTATCGAGCCATTTTTGCAATTCGATTTTAACGAACATATTAAGTCGAATAAATGCCACTAGATTGGACAGATGCCATCCATATTTTGCAGTCGCCTTCATTACTTTGAGAAGCAAAATTGTAATCAATGCAGTCCATATCTGTATCATTACCGCATTTTGAGTAGTGCCTATGAATGTTTTGATGTGCAGTAATTGTTTGATATCCCTGAAAAACACTTCAATCTCCCATCTAGACTTATAAAGGTCTCCTATTGTAAAGGTCTCCTATTGTCTGTGCCGCCCAGTTGAAATTGTTTGTTATCAGCGCTATTGTCTGCTCGTTTTTCTCATCCCAAACGTTTAGCATAGGGAAGTCATTGTAATACCTGTCTGCCACGATCACAGATCCTTTCTCCAAAGGAATATCGTAAGCACCTTTGTTGTCAGCTACACTTCCTTCGGTAATATTCACATAAACAGGGAGTTTTCCATCATAATCCAAGAGGGTATGCATCTTTATAGCACCTTTTTTGGCACGGAAGGTAGCCCAATCAAAGACCGAAAGACAAAGACTTATCACTGTAGCATCTAGCAAGTAAACAGGGACTTTGACTTTAAGTTTGATACGCTTCAAGCAAGCCTGCTGTCCTAAACTATCCAACAGTGAAAAGTACAGCTCTTTGAACAAGCCCGCATCTCTATGTTTGTTTTGGTAACTGATACTGGATTTGGAGGGTGCTCTTGAAACACCGAGATGATTAAGGTTTCCGGTAGCTGACCGTAGCCCGTTAGAGATATCTCTTACAGAGCTACTCTTGGCAAAATGGCAGAAAAGCATGGAAACCAAATGTGTCCAGCTGTCAAAACCTTTGCAGCCTTTGTCTGTTTGCTTTGCTTTTACCAACTTTTTGAAAATTGATCGGTCAATCTTTTTAATAATCTGTGAAAACAATATAATATTACTCATGAGAGAGGAGTGTTTTTGGTTCAAACCCAAAATACTTATTTTGGGCAAAAACTTATGCCTCTCTCTTTTTTATTTAGGACGCTATTGATACCAAGTCATTTACCATGGACATTGTCACTTTTTTGCTACAGGCCTGCCCTGAGTTAGGTCAGTGGGCCAAAAAGTAACCAACCTGTCCTGAGACGTCAGGGAAAACCCCGCCGCTGAGTATATTTTCGGCTAAAATTCAAGGCTACCCTCACACCCGCAAACTCCTGTATTTAAGGTTTGGTCTATTCAGCTTGCTTCCCCCTTACCTTAGCCATAAATGTTGGTCAAACATGCCTGTGCCCTTGCCAAACCCTGCTTAAATTTCTTAACCCCGAAAAGCTACAAGGCGGAAATTCATTCATCAATGATTGTCAGAATGGGATTTAGGTTTTATAAATTAGTATTGGTGATGTCTTCCTTTTCAATACCCTACTGCTTTAGCTGGAGGGTATCAGGGGTTTACACATCTCTATGGCTTTAGCCAAATTATTAACCCGAGGAGCTCTCCATCTATTTAAGCGATGGAGGCAACTTGGAAATTATTTAACGAAAGTTGAAAACTTTCCTGATGATAGGTCTACTTTACGCTTTACTAAACTTAGACCAGATAGGTAGGAATACAAGAAATTTATTAAAGACACCAAATAGCAGGTACCTGCCCGTAGTTTACAGGGGTTATATGCCTCAATGCTAGGAATAATGCCTCAAACCCATACATTGCCATTCATTTATTAAGCCATTTGATGACTTTTTTGTAAATTGAACCATTGAATCCGATTATATGATAACAAAATCAAAGCTCATAGAGCAAATAGAAAATTTCCCTGATAAATTCACCATTGATGAATTGGTGGAAAAACTCATTCTTATTGAAAAGGTTGAGAATGGGATTATACAATCAGACAATGGAGATGAAATCTCTGAAGATGAACTTGAAAAAGAAATGAAGAAATGGTTCAAATAAATTGGACATTTCAAGCTAAAGATGATTTAAAAAACATAGCTGAATATATTTCTAAGGATTCCGCAAAATATGCTCAGCTTCAAATCTCCAGAATAAAGTTAAGAACTCAAATTATTAAAAAACAAATTTACGCCGGTAAAATCACACCTGAAATTAATGATCCAAATATCAGAGAGTTGGTTGAAGGCAATTATAGAATTATTTATCGACTAAAAGCTGAAAATTCCATAAGCATTCTTACAGTTCATCATTCAGCAAGGGATTTCAATAAGAGGAAAGGAAGCTTTAAATAAAATCGCATTTAAGGCTTTGTAGACTCCCCTTATTCTCATTTTTAAGCAATCGCAAAACTAAGGGCGAATTGGTTGGTCCAAAACTACGAGGGGGCGAGAGCCTCGTGCGGGGAAGATTAGTTTTGGCTAGATTTTTCTTTGGTTCGTTTCTTTTCATCAATGCCTGCCCTGAAGCGTAGCAACTCAGGGGAAAAGAAATGAACGGATAAAAATAAATTGCAGGATTAAATTAAGGCTACCTTAGCCAAGCACTGTAATAAATCAAATTACTATAGAATGATTGTCACCATTGGATGTAGGTTTCATTAATTAATATTGGTGAAGTTTTCTCTTTCTTTGGTTCACATACCATTTTCTTCGACTTTGTCACCGGTGACTGAGCGGAGTCGAAGTCAACCCGATGAGCTCTCCATCTATTTATTCGATGTCAGCAGCTTGTGCTTGTGCTTATTTAACGAAAGTTGAAAACTTTCGGCATTATAGGTCTAAGTTACGCTTTGCTAAACTTAGACCAGTGTATCCTACACCTACCGGTGGCTGAGCCTGTCGAAGCCAGCGGAGTAGAAGTCAGCGAGGGGGTACTTCGGAACCTACTGATTCCATATATTTTATTCACGATTCCGGTTTTGAAGTGGGGAATTCAATATTTTAACCGGAAAATTCCGCCTTTTTGGCAGCTCATTTGAGTACTGAGCTCGTCGATTTGACCAAAAACTGACAGAATTCAATGTCGTAACCGAACAATTGAATAATAATTATGGAAAAAAGTGTATCGGAAGTGGGGAAATGAAGCTAGAATGGCATAATGATACCAAATCAGGCAAAAAAAAATCAAGGCACAACCCTAATAGATTTCGATGTACCCATCACTTTGTTTTGGGTGAGATTAGCCGATTTTATTCGTGAGGCATCTGTTTCGTCGGAAGGGCCATATTTAGCTTTTAATAACTGCTGTTGAAGGTCTTCATGGATCACCTTGGCATCTGCTACATTTACTTTGGCACCCTATTTCACGGAAATATAATAACTGATCGCTCCTAAATATGCCGCTGAAATGGCTTTTATTTTATTATCGGTCTACCTCTTTTTTCTTTATTTGGAGACATTTTTAAGTTATGTTCGGGCACAATTCCGCCAGAACGTCAGAAAATTATATATATGTCTCAATTAATGCTTTTAAAAACATAAAAACTTAGTTAGTTTAGTGGGTAGTTTTAAGGTGAATAAAGTTCATAATGTACTTATATCTTCACGTTAGCAATAATTTCTATCATAACTTGAATGAGTCATAAATATTACGAAAATCTTAGTTCCAATACCTTTTTCCATTTCACAAACTCAAAGGAAAACTTAATCGGGATTTTGGAGAAATCCTTTGAACCCAGATATTGTCTCGAACGCACTGACTATTTAACTGGAAATATGAAAATGGAAATGGCGTATCCTATGGTTTGTTTCTGTGACATACCGCTATCCAAACTCAAAAGACATATTGGAACTTACGGAAACTATGGAATCGGTTTGACCAAAAACTGGGGATTTAAGAAGAACCTCAGCCCAGTTATTTATACCAAACAAAAGGCAAGAACAGCTTCAAACTATGAAAAACTAATTAAGTGGTATAGGCAGAATTTCGAAGAAGAAAGTAACGATCAAAAAGCAAAGGAATTCAGTCAACTTTTTTCTGATTTTCTTATGTTTACAAAACCATATTCTGGCAAGATGTATAAAAACGGAAAAAATAAAATCACTAGATTTTACGATGAACGAGAATGGCGTTGGATTCCAAAAGTAACGAATAAGGAAGTTTGGACACATTTAAATAAAGAGCAATTCCTGGACGACTCATTCAGAGAAAATGCAAATTTGATGGTTTCCGAACTCTACAGACTCCATTTCCAACCAAGGGATATAAACTAATTGATACTGAATACCGAAGATGAAATTAACGACTTCATATGCTCTCTTGAACTAATTAAAAATAAGTTTGACCATACAACGATCAAAAAATTGACCAGCAGAATAATCACTAAAGACCAGATCACATCTGATTTCTGAGTGATAAAAAAAATGCTAACAAATGAATACCTAATCCCCTGTATTAGACATACAACTAAAGGTATTATCATAAGCGCATAACACCAGGTATCAGCTCATAACTCTCAAGGTTTGGAAACTCAATACCTTGAGTAAGGCTAGGCACCTATTTTATTGGGTTTAAAAAAAAATGAAGCGAATCACACTTATTTTATTTATAGTAGTACCTGAATGTTTTAATTCAGAATCTAGTTCAAATATTTTTAATGGACAGAGAAAGATTGTTGATGAAGAACCTTGTCCGCCTGAATGGGACCTCAGCACTTTGGACATCGTAAATGAACGAATTGTCAAAGATACCATCAGTCAGCAACTTCTATGATATAAAGTTTGGTTTGAAATAATTAATCCTAGGAAGGTAGAGGATGGATTGACTAAAGCATATTTAAGAAATTACCGAACCGACGGAACTCTTGAATCAGAAGGATATGCGTTATTTTTTGACCATCCAGTAGCGGATTACAGTATGGAAGAGAAGTGGAGATTTTATGAATGTAATCAAAAGATTAGCAAGGTAATAACCTACAATAATGGTGTGGAAATAATAAACTAAACTCACAAACCAACCAACCCACCATCCACCTGAAATAATTTACTACCCGGTGGCTGAGCCTGTCGAAGCCACCATAGCCGAAACCCCTAGATACTACTTCGTTTCTTCCTCCCCTTCTTTGATTGTTTCTGAGTCCCAAGCATGGTCGTTGAGACTGAAGCGCCGATTCAGTTCAAAGGAAAGGAGATTTTCTTGCATTTCTATGGCTTTCCTTACGGTGGAGATAAAAGCTTTTTTGTCATTTTTCACCTTGGCCAACTCAACCAATGAGTCCTCATCGTATTTGATAAAATCCTGTGCAAGGCGATGCACCGTATGTGCTCGAAAACCCATTTTAATCAACACATCTTTCCCCATTCTCACCGCACTTTCTAAATTTTGCATGTAAATATGTGGTACTTTCAATTCCATTAATTCGAATGCTTCCATTCTGTCTTGTGCCCGCACCATTAGTTCCAGGTTGGGAAAGTGCTTCTTGACCATGGTGACCAGGTGATAATTTGTTTCGGGATTTCTAATTGCTGAAATCAGTATTTTCGCATCCCTCGCTCCAGCCATCTCTAGCAAATCTACTCTGGTGACATCTCCATAATAGACTTCAAAACCCATTTTTCTAAGGAGATTTACTCGGTCTGAGTCACTGTCTAAGATTGTCGCATTAATGCCATTTGCCCTTAAAAACCTACCAACGGTACTTCCATAATGAGAAAATCCTGCAAGGATCACTTTATTGGATTCTTCCATTTCATCATGGGGCTTCTCTTCTTTCTTTTTGGTGCCAATATAAGGCAGTAGGAGTCTTTCATTAAACAACAACAGCAATGGCGTAAAAGTCATGCTTAAGGCGGTCACTGCCATAAGAATTTCTGTCGTTTTTGAGTTTAGAATATTTAATTCAGTGGCAAAGGAAAAGGTGACAAAGGCAAATTCTCCTACCTGACTTAGACCGAATGCGAAAATAAGGTTTTGGTCGGTACTGATTTTATTCATTTTGCCGATACCAAATAGTATAAGGCTTTTTACTAGCAGGATGGATAGGGTAGCAGCAAATACCATCAATGCATTCTCGCCAATTAATCCAAAATTGATGGATGCGCCTACTGCGATGAAAAATAAACCCAGCAATAAACCTTTAAAAGGTTCAAGATCACTTTCAAGTTCATGCTTGAATTGAGAGTTGGCTAATATTACGCCGCCAAGAAAAGTACCTAAAGCAGGACTCAATCCCACTAGCTCCATTAGAAAGGCTATTCCCAGCACAACTAATAGGGCACCACCAACAAAAAGCTCTCTTAACCTTGTCTTTGCGATCAATCTCAGCATGGGTATTATAATGTACCTACCTGAAACTACCACCAAGATCACAGCCCCAAATACCAACAGCGTTTGCAACCATCCGGGGAATTGGGCAATAGGGCTCATGTGATCGATATCCACATCGGAAGTTGCAGCGAGAGCTATTAATGGCAAAACTGCCAAAATAGGAATGACTGCAATATCCTGCATCAAAAGGACCGCAAATGAATTTCGCCCAGCAGAGGAGTTCATCTGATCCTTTTCTTTAAGGGATTGTAAAGTGATGGCTGTAGAAGAAAGGGCGAGTGAGGTACTAATAGCAAGGGATTGTCGCCAACCTGTACCCATAAAATAGAGGATACCAAAAAAGACTAAGGTTGTGATCAATACTTGTGAAAGACCAACCCTAGTGATCATCTGACGCATTTTCCAAAGTTTCGCTGGCTCTAATTCCAAACCAATCAGGAATAGCATCATGACCACTCCAAATTCTGCAAAGTGCATGATGTCTTCACCTTCTTCACCAATAAAACCGAAGAGGTAAGGACCAATGATAATACCTGCCAATAAATAGCCCAATACGGAACCCATTCCGATCTTTTTTGCCAGGGGAACGCAAACTACAGCCGCTGAGAGGTAGATGATTGCTTGAAATAAAAATCCGTTTTCCATAATGCTACTGCTTGAAATCGTTTAAAAAAGGAAGATTTTCTAAATCACTTAAATTTGGGCTGTCTCTCAAGTGAATTATGAGCGCTTTGAAGTCATTTATTTGAAGGTTCAATTTCTCTGACGTAATATTATGGGTACCGGCAATTTGAAAAGGCGGCAGGTAATTCATGTTGCACAGCCTTGCCGTCTGCTTATAGGGCAGGAGAAATTCCTTTAACTGATAACCATGATGCCCTTTTGCACTGTAGGCTTCAGGGGAACCTCCCGTACTGACCGCATTGAATAGGTATTTACCTTTAAGGTAGATGCCTTTATGCCCATAGGCCCAGTTATACTCCAGGACGAGGTCTATCCATTGTTGCAATAACGGAGGAGCCGAATACCAATACAAGGGATGCATCCAAACTATAATGTCAGCACCGAAAAGCATTTCCTGTTCATGTTGCACATCGATATTAAAATCCGGATAGCACTCATAAAGATCAGTGATATGGACATTTTCCAAACCATTGATGGAGGCCATTAGCCCGGAAATCACCTTTGAATGTTCCAATTTAGGGTGGGCCATCAGGACCAGAATATTTCTCATTTTATTTCTGATATGCTTATCAAATTACTAGGTTTTTGGCTTTTGAAGCAACAGTATTTGGTAAAAGTTTCCACCAATTTTATAATTTCCTTAGCGGATGATGGTGATTTGGGTTCATGAGAAAATTGGGAAGACTTACTCCCTAGATAGCCAATTTAAGCTAAATTTTGTGTGATCTATGGCTTATAGAGAATGACAATAGTTTGGGTAAAAGCCTAAAATACACGACCTGACAAAACTAAGTAAATTTTTTGGATAGCTTTTTAATCTTTGGGGGGAATCATTATTGAGAATCATAGTGTGCAGGGCATGCGATATGTTTTTGATCCGCTGCAATTTTTTATACAAGGGACTGTCCGATCGATTAGTGACGCTTATAAATTCTTTCGATTTAAAGGAAACACGCAATAATTAGTTTAATCTTATATTATTTACTTATAATCAACTCCTTAGTTTTAATTGCTATAATACTTAATTTTTAAATCAAATTTTTACATACAAAGTCTTGGAATTACTATAATTTTCACGCAAATTGAAAAAGAGTTTATAATTTGAGTCTTGAGGTAACCAACTGCAATAATTAACCTTTGATTAAGGTTAGTCAAATATTTTTCCTAGACTTTGATTGGTACTTCTAAACCAACATTATTTCATTTAGATCAATCGGTGTACGCTACTATACCTGTTACTTAGTTGTTTCATTTTTGTTTAATTGACCAATGATTTTTGAAGTTTTTCAAATATTAAAAGAACAGATCAACCATTACTTTGATGAGGTGGGGCTGGAAAATTCTGAATTGGTAATTGATAACATAGCTTTGGCTGAAGGAGCTGCAGAAGCATCAGATGGGATGCGAAACAAAATGGTTTTAACGCTTGTAAACCTTCACGAGGAGGGGACATTGAAAAATTTCTCAAACCACCAAGTCAACAATAATAAGTTGCAGTACCGAAACAGGGTAATTAACCTTCATCTTTTCTTGCTTTTCTCTGCCAATAGGGATGTATATAGCAACTCCCTTATAGACCTATCAGCCGTTATTAATTTTTTTCAAGGAAAAAAACGTTTTACCCAAGCCAATACTGTTTTCAATAGGGAACTGGAAGCGATGGAAAATGTAGGGGATTTTAATTTTACCATAGAGTTATATACCCCCACATTTGAAGAGATGAACTTTATTTGGGGTACACTTGGTGGCAAGCAATTGCCTTCTGTCTTGTATCAACTTAATCTTCTTCCTATGGAAAGGGACATCACACATAGTGAGGGTCCATTGATAGAAAGTGTCCATTCAGATGTTAAAAACAAGAACTGACAATGTTATCTACTCAATATAAAAAATTATTCTCCCTTAAGGTGTACCACGCATACCACCTTAACAGCGGAGTTATTGAGCATGAAGATTTAGAAGAGAACGTTCGGCAGTTGAACTTAAGAAAGTACAATTGGCAGGATTTTCTTCACATTAGTCCTACAAGGGGCACCGAAAAAATTTTAAAGCGATTTCAATTGTTGATTAAATATTCAAATCAAGGATTGATCATTTTTGCGAGGGTTTCCGAGCTGGACGGTCAGGAAAGTTTTATCCCTTTAGAGCAAGACTTGGTTTTAGAATTTCTCATAAGTTATAAAGACCCTTACTTTGAAAATTATACGGATATCAATCCCCTTTCAGAAGAAAAAATCTTGCTTTCAAATTTTCTTCCAGCGCATTTTCAGGGAATAGATTTTGATTTACTGCCCCTAGAAAGTGAGGACAGGTTATTTTCGAATGATTTTCTTGTGTCAAGTGACAGTGTCGACTCCTACTTTGCAGATTCAGGGAACCAAACTGCAGGAACACATGCCAAAGGCCTACTCCTTATAAGGATGCAAGGGGAAAACGGAAATCTAAACGTTACCAACATAAATGGTACCCTTAAATTAAGCCCTACGGTTTTTAAGCTCCATTTTAACAATAGAAGTACTTTTTGGACCTACCACCAGAACTCGAATAAAATCAGTGTAACTACTAATTCTCCTAAACCACTGACCAAAAACGGTTTCGTTCAAATCATATCGGATTCAGATTTTGATGAGCCCAATGATAATTTGAGTGAATTACAATTTCCCAACCCAAGTGTTGAGCGTATCAAGATAGAGGCAAACAATTATTATTCAGAAATTTATATTTAACAGGTTGAACCATGGCAGCAAATTATAGAACCCCAGGTGTATACATTGAGGAAATATCAAAATTTCCTCCATCCGTAGCCCAAGTAGAAACCGCAATTCCGGCTTTTATAGGTTACACAGAAAAAGCTAGAGAAAAAGAAGCTGATACAAGCGAAACCTTATTCTTAGCGCCCAAACGAATCGTTTCATTACTAGAATATGAAACATTTTTTGGTGGACCAGATCCTGAAACAGGACTTAAAGTCCAGGTAACTGAGGAAGCAGGTGAAAAAGCTGTTTTAGTGGAAGCACCTGACCCAGAGGACAAGTCTCCTTTTTTAATGTTTTATTCCATGCAGGCTTATTTTGCCAATGGGGGAGGACCATGTTATGTGATCTCTGTGGGTGTATATGACGATGCTGATCCGGTTACACCAGTGACCATGGCTGCGCTAAATACAGGCTTGCAGGAGTTAGAAAAAGAGGATGAGCCTACTTTAATTTTATTTCCAGATGCGACGGCTTTACCAGAAGCGGCTGAGTTTTATTCCATCTACAACAATGCACTTGCCTTGTGTAGAAAAATGAGAGATAGGTTTACTATCATCGACACCTATACAAATAACATGGAATCCGAAATTTCTTTGGAGTCAGGAGTTAGGGAATTAATCACCTCGGATTTAGAAGAAAAGAAATATGGGGCGGTCTATTTCCCTTACCTTGAAACGATACTAAATTACAGCTATGATCCTGAACAAACGGAAGTCTCCCACCTTATAACAGACGCATCACCTGTTTCTGATATACTAGAAGAGGTAGACGATATACTGGTTGAAGCCGAAGGCATCATCACTGATTTACCTGCTGAAGTGTCGGGTTTTTCTGATGCAGATACGGCTGTACAAGGGGGTACAGATGGAGAAGCTGTTACAAATAAAAGTACTGTTGTTGATCCACTGAATGCTATTATCGATGCCTTGAACGAATTTGTGGGCCTAATGGCGGAAATTGTAGAAGACACCAATAATGTGGCAGCCATGGCTGAAGAGCAAGACGAGATGCTTGCTACTGCGGCTACAGAAGCTGCCAATGCACTGAATGATGAGCTCGAAGAGGCGGGTGATGTACCCACTTTCATTTCGGCGCTTCAAGGACACCTTGATATATTAAATCAAGACATATTAGGTGATGCCGTAAAACAAGCTTCAGGAGATGCCAATACCGCTCTCACGAATACAGATGTCAGTGTTTTGCTTCAATCCGTTCTAGACCTGATAGATCCTGCCATATTGGATGCCATGTTGGATATTGAGGAATTGGACATGGAATCTGATGGGGTACTGAATGGTTTTGCCTTAAGTGATATTGAAGCCATTGACAGTGCAACCTATAACAAGATAAAAGCCGAAATAAACAGGGTAAAAGTTGTTCTTCCTCCATCCTCACTTGTAGCAGGAATTTACGCTAAGGTGGATTCGAACATAGGAGTATGGAAAGCACCGGCAAATATATCCTTAAACTATGTAGTCAAGCCTACCGTCAAGGTCACTAATGACATGCAAGACAGATTGAATGTCGATACCATAGCTGGTAAATCCATAAATGCTATCAGGTCCTTTACGGGAAAAGGTACCTTGGTATGGGGAGCCAGAACACTTGCTGGAAATGACAATGAATGGCGTTTTATATCCGTCAGGAGATTTTTCAACATGGTGGAAGAATCCGTCAAAAACGCCACGCAACAATTTGTTTTTGATGCCAATGATGCCAATACCTGGGTAAAGGTTCGTGCAATGATAGAGAATTTCCTCATTCTTCAATGGAGAGCTGGAGCATTGGCAGGTGCCAAGCCTGAGCAAGCCTTCTACGTTCGTGTTGCTTTAGGGCAAACCATGACGGCGATGGATATTCTGGAAGGAAAAATGAATGTGGAGATAGGCATGGCTGTTGTTCGTCCAGCTGAATTTATCATTTTGAAATTTTCTCACAAAATGCAGGAATCCTGATTATTTGTTTTAACCCTTTAAATGTAAAATATCATGAGTTATCCATTATCGAAGTTTCATTTCTCCGTTGATTGGGGAGGAACAATAATAGGTTTTACAGAAGTTTCTGGTCTAGATGTGGAAACGGAAGTAATAGAATATAGGCATGGCGCAAGCCCGGAATACAGTAAAATTAAAATGCCAGGCATGCAAAAATTCAGCAATATCACCTTGAAAAGTGGGACTTTTGCTGGCGATAATGAGTTTTATGAATGGTGGAATACTGTAAGTCTAAATAAAATAGAGCGTAGAGACATCACTATTAAACTGTTAAATGAAGAGCATGAGCCAGTAGTCACCTGGAAAGTTAAAAATGCCTGGCCTACCAAAATTCAGTCGACAGATCTAAAAGCGGATGGCAATGAAGTGGCCATCCAAACCATGGAATTGGTCCATGAAGGACTTAGTATTCAAAATGAATAAGAATGGAAAACATTTACCCATACGTAAGTTTTCATTTTAGAATTTCCATTTCGGGGTTGGAAGATACGGAGGATTCCTATTTTCAATCGGTATCGGGTTTGGACGTGAGTATGGATGTGGAAGAATATGCTGAAGGTGGAGAAAATAGGTTCAAGCATAAACTACCTGTAAAAACCAAATATTCTAACCTGAT
>Ga0222654_1000874_pt1 | contig 15116 bp, 9 predicted proteins | sample AntAcemetagen421_FD_179805 | JGI IMG/M metagenome (GOLD analysis project Ga0222654, IMG submission 179805) | Saline water microbial communities from Ace Lake, Antarctica - #421 | ecosystem: Environmental > Aquatic > Non-marine Saline and Alkaline > Saline | place: Antarctica: Ace Lake | collected... | reverse complement strand
TTTTAGAGATGACCCTTTAAGTACATACTAATTGTGCTTGGTAGATTTTAGGAGATTTGACCATTCTAGAAATCAAGTTATGAAAGATTGTTTTCTTACTCCTAGATCTATTCAGTCTGTAGCAGAATTCATCAAAGTAACGGTTGATGTGAAACGCACTTACATATGAATAAGTAGTTCTAATCCAGGATTTTACTTGGTGAATCATTGTATGCAATATCTTGAAATTCTTTCCTGATTTACTGGGCTTTTGTTCTATTTTGAAGTCTTTAGATATTGGCCTGTAACCTCTCCATTGGTCTGTGGTTACTCTCGCCGATTTATCGATATGTGCTACAAATATTGGTCGTAATTCTTTTGCTGAGAAACTGTCAATCTGTCTAATATACATTCGCTTGACTTCTCCTTTACTGGTTAATTCTAAAGCAGTTACAGCCTTCCTTTTCTTGCTATCATAGCTTCTTCCTACTTTCTCTTCTTCTTTTCCGCCTACTACAAATTCATCTACTTCTACATGACCTTGCATTGGTTGAGTCTCACTAGATTTCATCGCTTCTCGTATTTTGTGCATAAACATACTCGATGCTTTTCGGTGAATCCCTACTCTAATAGCCATATACTTTGCTGAAAGACTTTTAGTGTTATCAGCAATAAAGCAACTGTATTTTTAATTGTACTGGGGTGAATAGTTACAAAAAATTAGATTAAAATCTCTTCCAATTTCCTACTTTTGCATCCTTGGCCCTGTAGTTCAACGGATAGAATAGTAGTTTCCTAAACTGTAGATCTAGGTTCGATTCCTAGCAGGGCTACTCTCGGTAAAAATCCGCCTTTTTTCGTGATTTTTCCATTTTTTTCGATTGTGTAACTCTTTGATAGTAATTGAGTTATTTCAAAAATTGGATTGGCTTTCATGGTTCGATATGAATCTTTCTTTCGATCATAGGTAATTCCCTCTGGAAACAGAAACTCTTGTAATTTTCGACGTTCTATTGGATTTCCTAACTCCCAAATAGTCAAAAGATTGGTTGCCTTTTTTAGCACTCCGCTTATCAAAGAATCAAGGTTCGATATGGTTATCGGGGTCTGCTCAGAAAGTTGTTTTTCTATCCCTCTCTTGTGTTCATAGTACTTCGCTGAAACCCTGTTAAATATTGCATCATCCACCTGCCCAAAAGCTAAACGTTCCTCCAGCTTTTCTATTTGTTTGTTTACATCGCTGAGTTCTTTTTTGAGTCGTTTTGTACTTGATTTCATTGTCCCTAATTCTTTCTTACACATCTCCTTTAGCTGTTCTTTCATAGGATGCTCCACCACTATCCCATTATATTTTCCTCCAAACCTAGCCCAAGGCATGCCCGAAAAACCTAATACATTATTGTTTAGGCCATTGGAATCTAAAATTTCTTTTACCACCCAAATATTCACAAAAGTGTCCTTGCTCTTGAATTTTTGACTCATTAAATCCACAGTTTCAATATTTCTCTTATGACTTGTTAGAGAACTTACAGTAGTGTCAAAACCGGGCAAATAAAATTGTATGCCTGTATTTACCGCTGGTTGGTTTGTTCCATCAGCATTAGAAAAATGATGATTGAGTTCCTCTATGGCATGTTCGGCCTGTGCCTCACTAATATTGCCGATTCCATTATTATGAACCACATGCACCCATACTGGTATAATAATATTAGCCACTCCGCATTGGTGGTTGCGCCTTTGCAAGGTGTTGTAATGCATAGGTAAGTATTTTTTCTCTGGATGCCTTTTTCGATAGTTTTCCAAATATGCTTCATTGGCCCTACGTTGGGCGGGTGTAGCAAATTGTGCGTTAGCTTCCACAGTAGCACAAGGATGCTCTGGGCTTTGTGCCTGTAAGCAGAAAATTAAGGTAAAGGATGAAATTAGGGATAATAGTTTCATATTATTTTTCCGAATATAATTGTTATTTATTTTTTAAACACCACCAAAGTAAAAATTGTTGCCTTCGGCTACTATTTTCTTTTGCATTAAAGAACATTACAATTTTATGCTCTATGTAGCATAAAAACAAAGCTCACTTAGGCTTCGCTTTGCATAAGTGAAGAAAACCGATGAATATTATATAAAGGGGATTGGAGATAAATTAAAAAGCCTCCGCATACGGGCAGGCTTTACCAGCTACGAGAACTTTGCCATTGAGCACGAGCTAAGTGCTAGATATTATTGGGAAGTGGAGAATGGAAAAAATATTAGCCTTCATTATTTATTCAAACTATTACGCATTCATGAAATAAGTTTGGATGAGTTCTTTAAAGGTTTTGACTAAATTTGTATTTAAGGAATTTAAGCTTATTCTAAATTCTCTAAATACAGGAAAATGCAAAAAGAGTTTAGACAACAAAGTATTGATAAAAAGGTTCTAAATGCTAAGGTGTTTAAATATTTGTCCATACTTATTCTAGTCTTTGTACATTTTTTTTCTGTTCAAGCTCAAATTGAACGCACCAAAACATGGGTATTTGGCGAAGGGGTTGGTTTAATATTTAACAAAAATGGATTTGATACCTTTAGTGTTACTCCAAATTTAAATTCATTTGAAGGAGTTGGTATTTGGAATGACAGAAATGGGGATTTAGTGTACTATACAGATCAATCCAAAATGTATAATAATAAAGACTCTTTGGTGAATAAGGATTTTATTCTTTGGGGAGGAGGAAGTTCTGTTCAAGGTATAATCTTAACATCATTGGATGATACTATGTTCCATGTTTTTGGAACTGTAGGTGAGCCTAATTCAGTAGGAGGGCTGTATTATAGCCAATATGATTGTGCAAATGACAGTTGGCATATGAAAGCCGAAAAGATTATTCAGAGAATCTCTGAATGTCAAACTCATATAAATCATCAAAATGGAAAATGGCAATGGGTTGTTTCTCATAGCCTAAACGGCAATACGTTCTATTCTTATCTAATTAAAGAAGATGGTCTTGAGAAGTGTCCAACAATTAGTAATGTTGGTCCTCATTATAAGGATGAATACCCAGGTCATGGCATGCTAAAATTTAGTGAGGATGGTAAATTCTTATACTCAGCAACCAATACCTTAGAACAAATTATCATCTACAATTTCAACATTCAAACAGGATACATTGGTTACAACCAAACCATAAATTGTGTAGATGGAAGACCATATGGCATTGAAGTATTTAACAATTATCTATACGCTAGCATGACTGACTTAGATTATAACTTGGTACGATATAATCTAAATAACCTTACACAGCCTGCATTAAACAATAGTAGAGTATTATTAAAAGAATCAAGTGATGTATATGGAAGCATTCAGCGATCTATGGATAATAAGCTATATATTACCCAGTATTACGACGAAAAGCTTGGTGTAATAGAAAACATAAATGGCAAAGACAGTTTTTACACTACGGACTCTTTAAGCGATTATAAAGAGATTTTTGCAGGCTTTCCAAACTTCAATGCTTCATTTTTCCATACTCCGTCACTAGATTTTACCTACAAGCACACTTGTCATACACTGAATTTTGATCTTGGAGCTAAGGATACTTTTACTGCCAATACTTTTACTTGGAATATCAGCAAAGGAGCAACAAAAGAAAGTAAAACAGGTAAAGAACTCAATTATACCTTTTTGGACACGGGTAAATGGAAAGTTCAACTGATTGCAAACAATGGAACTAGAACTGACACCTCAGAGAAGGCCATAGAAGTCTTTGGAATAAACCCGCAAGGCTTCTTAGGAAAAGATATTCATCACAGCTTTGGCACTCCCGTTAGTGGAACACTTGATGCTCCGAATAACCAACATTGCAGCCATTGGTGGAAACTAGGAGATACAACAGAAACACTGGGTAGTTCTTATTCATATACTGATACAGGAGCTTATATCTGCAAAACAACCAATAAGCACTTTTGCCACCGTTGGGATACCGTTCAAGTAAAAGTTTGTGATACAGGCTTTTCTGTAATTAATAGAGAAAAGGACACCCTCTTCCCTGTTAATGTGCTAGACAGCAATATATGGTATAAAGACGGTATTAAACTGGGCGAAGCTCCAAGAATCACCTTATCAAGTCAGGATAATTATACATTAATTCAAACCAATGAATTTGGGTGTAATGATACAGCCAAACTTGCTGTTACTTTTTTATATTCTTCCATCAAGAGTGTATCAAAATCAGATGTCTATATTTACCCCAACCCAAATCAGGGAGAGTTTACCATCGTTGGATTAAGACCTAATGCTGGCATAAATATTATTGACATTCATGGAAGAAAAGTTGGATTCACAAAGACAGGTGATTCAATAAAACTTGATTCAGTCGTTAGTCATGGCATATATTATTTAATTATTGATGGGCGTGTAATAAAGCCTATAATTTTTGATTAAATCAAAGATCTCTTTGAAATAATATGCGATTCTTCCAATACTATATTTCAATCCTTGTTTCACTTTTTTTCTGGTAACCTATGGAAGGCATGAAAATGAATAAAGTAGCAATGAAGAATAAAGAAACTCTGTAATAGTAAAGAAATATAAAGCCTAGGAATCCTATCCGCACTTGTTCGCTATAACGAACACCCTATTTCAAAGCCTCTTACAAAAACATTCTTTTGTGTTTTGTATTTACATTTTATAAAAGTAGTTTTGATTTAAGAATGAGATGAAAACAGTGTATGATTTACAGGTTTTCTTTCTGTTTTTCTAGCTACATGGAAGTGAACATGCATTACTCTTGTTCTTTTCTATTCGTTCTTTGATAGCATTTTTAATAAGATTCGGTTTTAATTGGGGTCTGGTATCGGTATGAACTTCATAGGGGGTGGATATTCCTAATGCATAATGGGGTCGTTGGTAACAGTAGTCGTGAACAGCTTCTTTTAAATGAAGCATCAGGTGTTCATGATTATAGAGTTCCTTTCTGAATAAATATCGATGTTTCAGTATTTTGTTCTTTGCTTCTATCATAGAATTGGATTGAACAATATCTTTTAGAGCTATGAGCTTGGTTATATCAACCTCACAGTTCTTTATATACTGCTCTACTGTTTTGTTATTGTTCTCAGGTCCTCCATCAACAATGAGTTTAATGGGATCAGCTTCACAGATCTGTTCACCAAACTCTTGTTCAATGGCTGCTCTAATCGTTCCTGTTCTGAGCTTTCCACTGATACTATCATGGACTTGCCAGTTAAGAATATGTTTTGAGAAATTGTCGGTGATCAGATACACATAGTGTTTTACTCCATCTAAGGTTTTAACAATCGTAATATCAGCATGCCAGGTGTGATTGGCTCGTGGAGCTGTTATTGGGTGATACACTTTTTTGAACTCCCCTTTCTTGTCTTTTATTCTAAAGTTAAATCTCTGATTGTATTTATACCATGAGGATAAAGAGAGATTAACAAGACCTTTACGCAGGGCATATCCCATACGGAACAGATAGGCCAATGTTCAAATTGTTTTCGTGAGAGCATACTCTTCATCGTATTGAGTTCAATTGAGGTGATTTGACCAGGGACTCGCTTTACACAAATACCCAAAGGAGATTTACTACAATGAAAATGGGCTACACTCTTCCAATGGTTGTAGGTATGCGTTGTTATGTTCAACAATGAATATAATGACTTGGCACCCCCTTTAAATGATGATTTTGAGGATTCAACCATCTTTACGATGGTCCTGAAATTATCAGAAAAGATAGATCTGAGGTTTTTGTTTCCGATTACTGTAAGCAAAGTGATTTTAATTCTGGTATATGCAATGAATAATTGTTTTTCTCGAGCTACTCTTTTATCAAAGATTTGTTTGAGTTCTTCTACATTATCATTAATACCGGAAGCAAATTCATGACCAATAAACTTATCACGTGTTTCAGATTTCCAGCCATGAGCTGTTGATCTAGGAATGGATTGTAAAAAGTCCTTGGGTAACCATTGATTTTGGATATCCATAGCAAAAGCTAATTTGATAGTAGAGTGATATGAATTTCTGCTCTTCATAGAGAGGCAAAAGTACAAAGAAATTAAAAATGGTATTGGGATTTAGGTCTTTTTAAGGTTTTAAAAAATGACAGTTTTCAAAAAATTAGTTTGTTGATAATCAACGCTTTAAGCTGCTGAAAAGTTCGATATAAGGCTATAGGAGGCTACGAGCTTTCAAGCTTAGCTTGAGATAGATGTTTACGAAGTAAACAGATGAAATCGAAGTATATCCCGATATGCCTTAGGTAGAATCGGGGATTCCTCGCGAGGCTACAGAACAAACCACTCGAAGTCTGAGAGGATTTAGCTATTAAATTGTATGCAATTGTAAATTATACGCATAACCCTTAGAAGTTCCTTAAAAAGATACTTACGTTAGATTCCTGAACGCCTAGAACTAGTCGGACAACAAATATCCTGATTTCCCTATCTTTGGTTCCATGTTGAATACAAAAACTTCCTACGCCCCACTCATCCTTTGGTATTTGCTTTTAGGTGTAATCTTTGCAGGTTGTGGTGGAAAAAAGTCAATGCTGAAGATGCCTGACAAACCTTTAATTTCTAAGGTTGCGATGCACCAGAATCGACCTAGTATTTTTATCAACGGTGAACCACATTCATCTGTTTTATACTCATTGACAGATGCGCCAGCGGGACGTTGGTCCTGGGAGGAATTACCGCAACATAACTTAAAAGTTTTTTGCGAGAGTGGTGTTCGCCAATTTCAATTAGATGTTTCTATGGAACACATGTGGAAAGAAGACGGAAGTCTTGACATTTCTATTGCCCAACGACAGATACAAGGGTTACTGGAGGTTTGCCCAGATGCAGCTGTTTATTTTCGATTACACGTTAATGCTCCATTTTGGTGGCAAGATAAACACCGGGAAGATTTGGTGGTCTATGCTGACGCAGAGGCTATCCCTAAAATTGACTATGGATTGCAATCACCAATTTTAGATGATGCGCGGCCTATGGAACGTATAAGCTTTGCCTCTCAGAAATGGAAGGAAGAGAGTATTAAAATGACATCTTTATTTTGTCATAAACTTTCCAAAACCAGAGAAGGAAGAGCAGTTGTAGGTATTCAAGTTGCTTGCGGTGTTTATGGTGAATGGTGTTATTGGGGATTTGCTAAGAACGAAGCTGACTTGAGTAAGCCCATGACCGAATACTTCCGAAAATGGCTAAAGGCAAAATATCAAACACCAGAAGAGCTCCAAAAAGCGTGGAATCAGGAGGAAGTCAGTTTTGACAAAATACAAGTCCCAGGGCTTGAGGCACGCAAAAGTCCTAATGGTATCTTTCGTTCACCAGAAAGTGAGCAGTTGGTTATGGACTACTATCGCTGCCAGCATGACCTCGTCTCTGATCATATAATCGATTTTTGCAAGGTTGTCAAGGAGAATTGGGGTCGCCCCATTATAACTGGGACCTTCTACGGCTATAACTTTTCTATTTTTGGGCGCGAGGTAGCAGGAGGGCATCTGGAACTTAGAAAAATACTAGAATCCGAATACATCGATTACATTTCAGCTCCTCAATGCTACACACCCTTAGCACGTGATCATGGGGAAGTGTATCGTTCCAGGGGCTTATTAACATCTTTTCGTTTGAATGGTAAACTGTGGTTAGATGAAATGGATATTGAACCAGACCTTCCTTCTCATCGTGTATCAAATTTTTCGTATTACGTAAACCGTGGTCGAACAAAAACCAGACGAAACATGATTTATCCTTTGCTGAAAGGAATGGGTATGTGGTTTTATGATTATGGTATCTCAGGAGTGGATTTTAACAAGACCTCTCCGATGTATCTTGGGGTATCTGGTTGGTGGGATCATCCAGACATTATGAAGGATATTAAGGAAATCAAGGAAATTGTAGAAAACAAAATAGTAAAAAAAGAGCCTTATACGAGTCAAGCAGATGTACTCTTTGTTTATGATACCGAAAGCTGCTATTTCACGGCAAGTCTTCCCGAAGAAAATCTGATGTCCGAAGCAGTATTGGATTGGAATTATCTCGCTTCTTTCCGTTCAGGTGTCGCCTCAGATGCCATCCATATTAGTGATTTGCAGAAGGTGAATTTGAACCAGTACAAGACGATTATATTTGGCAATACGTATGTTTTGAGTTCAGAGCAAAAGGCATTTATCAAACAACATGTAGCAGCAGATAACCGGCACATTATTTGGTACTATGCTCCCGGGTTTGTTCAGGATAAAAATCTCAATCTACATAATACTGAAGATGTGGTGGGGATGAAGTTGAAAATAACTGATTTGAAGAACTCAGTCGAAATACGGCTGGCGCAGGAACCATCCCAGTTCTTAACAGGCAACCAATCCTTTACCTACACGTTTAGCGATAATCCATTAACACCTGCCCTTGTTGTTGACGATTCTTCAACTAAGGCCCAAGCCTATTATGAGGAAACTGGAGAGGTTGCTATAGCTAGCAAAAAGTTTGACAATTACACTTCTTGGTATATTGCGGTACCTCCAAAGGAAGAAAAGAAGAATATTCTCCGCTATATTTTGAAGCAAAGTGGAGCTCATCAATACATTGAAGACAGTGAGTCACTTATTTATGCAGGATGGGGGATGCTCTTCTATTATACAGAACCGCAAAAAGTGCATACGGAACCAGTCATGATTAAACTGAAGAATGGCAAGGAAATTTCACTTGATTTGAAACTACCGGGTGGCGGAATTCTCATTGATGCTGAGACTGGTGAAGTGCTTTTAGGCAACGATTAATGAGGTTGCTGTTCGGGTTTGACAAGTTTTGAATCCATTGGTCATAGCGAGTCTGGCCTGTGTCGGAAGAGGCAATCTTTAAAAATTCATCAACTGAGGTTCAGCAGGTTTTACCTCAGGCGTCTTTGGCATAAATTTAATGTCCAAGTTTTCGATTTTTCCTGAAGGTGTAATTTTGAGTAGCACAGATTGATAAGGCTTAAACTCAACCTCAAGCTTCTGCGAAATTCCATTCCATGTGATGTTAAATGTTCTTTTTTCGCTTGTTTTCATAAATGATTGGCCCGAAAAAATAGGATAAATCAAGTCTTTAGATTTGGATTGGGCAAGGAATAAGTAGGCATTCCCCTCCTTGTCTTTTTTACACCAATAAGCGGGTAAGCTATCGCTTTGCAGCAATGGAGCATTTGGAACCACTTGAGAAAAATGAGTTGAAACGTTATTCAATTCCTTTAAGTCATTCAATATTTTACTATACTCCTCAGATTTTGACTTTCCGGGTTGTGCTGGAGACCTTTTTAGACAAACGGGTAATCCTTTTTTTGCAAAATGGAATACCCGTTTCAAAGCCCTTATGTCCATGTAATTAACATCTATATACAATGAAGAGAATTGTGCATCTCCTACAACCAGCTTCTTATTAATATATTCTGCCTGATTTAGGAAATGGCGATTAATCCATATCGGATGATAGCCCTCTACTTCTCTAGGAAGATCGATATAGCGCATTTCATATTCTCCCCATACCCAAACACGTTGTCGTTCTGGTGGGTATGCACCCTTCATTACCCCGTCTTCATAGGGTATATAAACAGCTACATCGCTATACGTTTTGCCTTTTTGCATAAAACCTGCTACTTTCTCCATGTAAGAATTAAACGCTGGAAGTTCTTCTGTTAAATTACCTCCTTTGCCAAAATAGGTTGTGGCAAAAAAGTCAATACTGTCTGAACCTTTAGGGTTGTAGGGCATGCCAATATAAAAATGATGATTGACGCCTTGAGCAAACAGTGCATCTGCAACCATTTTAAGATCAGCCATCTGTTCCTTTCTTAAGTAAGTTCCTGGGAAACCGTACATGCATGTAAAGGTTTCACTAGACACAATAGGTTTGCTGGCTAAGCATGCAGAAGAGCTAACTATTCTTGCGTAGTTTGGATTGTTTAACATGGCTTCAGTTTCTGGGATATCCACTAAACCATAGGTTGTCATTACATCTGTTGGTGAAGCCAAGCATTGAACCCTAGACCAGGTACCAAGTTCTCTACATTTTTCAACAAATGGTTTGTAAAACCCTTCTGAGACAAACTTATCAATTAAGAGCATGTAATCGTACCGCACATCCGGGAAAGAATCCAAGCCTTCTTCCATATATGGTATAATATCATACCCAAAATTTGCTATAAAGGCAGAATCAAATCCGGGCGTCCATATTTTGTTTTTTCCGTTCATTTTTATTTCCCAAGAATCTACAAACAATGAATTTTTAGCCCCTTTAAGCGCAGGTTTTAGTGCTTTCACCAAACGTTGGGCATAAATTTCAAAGGCATCTTGATCTAAATGGTTAATGACGCGAAGGTTATCTGGATAAGCCCAGCTGTAGACTAAAAAGTGTTCAAAAGCAGTATCTCCATAAATTTGAGTACCATATTTTTTAGGAATGTTATCTCCTGCAATAATCCAGGCGCTGCCAAAAGTAAAATCACAAGACAGCCCAATTGAATCTGAATAAGCCTTTGAATAAGCAACCATTTCCGACCACTCCGGACTAAGCCACTTTTGGGCACTGGTATCTTTAGGATAATATCGATTATACTTTCGGGCATACATTTCTTGGTAGCGATACAAAGGATAAAGCCAGCAAATTTCCACTCCACCAAAATTGTTTTCCTTAACCCAATCTAATTGATATTTGATGTCTGTTTTTTTTATTTCTGTAGCAAACCACCACCACCTTGTGCATGGTTTAGTGCTTGTGTAAAAAGGGTTTGCAGAATCTTGATTTCTTGACTCTTTTATGGATTTACAAGAGCCGATTATTAAGATTAAGGCCACAATTATTATTGAAGTTCCAAATTTCATGGAGTAAAAATACATTTATCTCTCCAACTTTAATAATAGTTAGAAAAGAAGGTTAAAATTCATTGGTTTTTAATATTTACTTTTGTCCTTAAGATTAATTTTTGGTCATATGCGTAAAACCTTATTTCTTACTAGTGTAATACTATATATTGTTGTGGGTTGGTTTTTTGGCTATATCAATTTTCCATTTATTGATCAATCGCAATCATTTTGGGTGGGTTTAATAGGCGGGCTTGTAATTGTATCGTTGGTAATTACAATTACCAATCCTAGAAGTAAATTATTCGATCAAAACAGCAGTTCTCTTAAAGCAAAGTTGCTTTTACCTACAGTACTGGCCACCCTCCTTATTGCAGTTCTTTTTTTATGGGTCAAAAATCGAAGTCTCGAGTCCAGAGTAAATGTTCTTAATGAACAAACACCCTACTCAAGTTCAATTTCTAGCAGCCAACAAGTGAAATTTCTTGCGATCATGAATTCGCTACTAGATACCGTGGGGAATGAGTTAAAGCACTCAAAAAACAATACCTTAAGTACTTCTACCATTGGCAGAATTATTGCTTTTAGTAACACAATTCCGTCTTATCAATTCATCACTTCAGATACCGGAATTGTCAAAAAGGTTAGTCCTTTGAAAGGACAGCTCCTACTCGAATTAATTCATATGAATATGGATTCTTCATCGTTTACCCAAATCAAAAGGCAAGTATCATTTGCTGGAGCTGAGTTAAGAAATGTTAACTTGTCTGCCTGCAATCTTCAAGGCATTAATCTAAAGGAAGCAGATCTAGAAGGAGCTGTGTTAAACGGAACCAATTTGTCAAAGTCCAATCTGTATGGTGCCAATTTTGCTAAGGCTCAAATGCAAGATATGAACCTTAGTCATTCCCTTTTGAAAAAAGCAAATTTGGATTGGTCAGATTTATCTGGTTCAATCCTTTTTATGGCAAATATGGAAATGGCAGTTTTAAGAAATGCTAAGCTCAATAGAACAGATTTAAGAGAAGCACAGCTTAATGAGGCTTGGCTAAATTCTGCTATCCTTAATGGTGCAGACTTAACTGGGTGTGAACTTAACAAAACTGTTTTTATAGCGGCAAACTTATCAAATGCCAAATTAGTAAACGTAGCTTTGCTAAACTCCTATTTTATGGACGCAAACTTAAGCAATACTCAAGTGGATAGTACATGGCTAGCCGACATAAAGAAATTGAAGATTCATGGGGAAGATGATTTGTTAAAGCGCTATGATATCTCATTTGATAAAAACCAAGCCTGTTGGAGACTCCAAGAAAAAGACTAAAAGGGCTTCGTTAGTTTAAAACATGGTTCAATTTATGGGCAAATCTAATCACAACTTCATCGTTCGAACGGAAGGGCTCAAGTCCTATTCCCATAGACCAGCTTAGATAGCTTTGCACGTCATTCAAGTAGTTTGCAAATAGCTCAGGTGTGCATTGCCTAACTTCATTAAGTTGATACTTTTTTTGAAGAACTAAGCCCAATTCTTGTCCAATGGTATTATTTATAATGTCCACATAATTATCTTCTGGGTAGTTTGATGTGTCTTGCAATTGTTCGGCAGTAAAATTGCCCGTTGTTAGCTCAGGCATATTTTTGCGTTCATGGACATCCGCCAGAAAGCTGGCCAGTTCTTTTGAAAAGAAAGAAGTCAACACTGCTTGAGCAACAATGTGATTAAACGTATTAATGTATCCCTTTTCGCCACTATCTTTTGCGTTTTTATAAGCTAGTTCTGGGTTATTAATATGCTGAGATAATGCCAAGGTTAAATCATAGAACGCTATTTCTCGGTACCCAATTCTCCCTCTCATTCTTCTTGCTAAAAAAAACCCTTTTTCTAAATCCTTCCTGATTCTGATGGTATATGGAGACCTCAAAGTTAATTTCGCTTTATCTAATATATTGCCATCCCTTGCCTTCATAATATCATCTTGAGATAACCCACTTTTTAATTCACATAGGGTTTCTATTTTTTTACCTCGTAGTTCCAATTGAACCTTAGACTTAGAACCATTACCCCGATCATTGTTGAAATACATAACCTGAATTTTTGATTTAAAATCATCTAATGAGTTGAATCTAGAAGCCAAGACGGGCTGAGCTAAAATAAAAGGCTCATTTAGAGAGTTTTCAGTCATTTCATTTCCTGTTTTATCAGTATCACCACCATTGCAGGAAATAAATAAAAATAAAATAAACAACATTAGAAAACGTATCATGCTTCAAAAAGTTCTTGCAAAGGTATTTGCAAGCATCATTGAAGACAAATCTAGCTCATAAAATTACAATTAAGAAGCACTATATTGCGTAGCATAGGATCCAGAGATAAAATAAATACCAATGATGTCAAGAAGATTTTTCATTTTTGTTTTTCTTGTTATATTTTCAAATAATAGCAAGGCAGAAGATTACTCTATATTAGCCTTTGGTGCAAAAGCCAATGACACCATACTCAATACGCAAGCTATTCAAAAGGCTATTGAATTTGCTAGCGAAAAAGGTGGAGGTAGAGTTATTATACCCAAAGGGATATTTCTTTCTGGAACAATTATCCTAAAATCTGGGGTAGAATTGCATTTAAAAAAGGGAGCTGTACTTTTAGGCTCTACCGACATAACACAGTACAAAAAACTTAACCGCTGGAAAGCGCTTGTAATGGCAGACGGTGAAAAAAATATTGCTATAACGGGAAAAGGAATGATTAATGGACAAGGTGGTAAATTAGCAATGCACGTAGATAGCTTGTTTCATACCGGTAAATTAGATAGCATTTACTACAATTTTCGTGAGGGAAGACCTGATCATCGTCAAAGGCCCCAAATTATTGAGTTTAACCATTGCAACTGGGTTAAGGTAATTGATGTAACGATAAAAAATTCAGCTTGCTGGGTTCAAACCTATGAGGCTTGTAATCATGTGACCATAGATAATATAAAAGTAGAAAGCATGAGTTTCTGGAATAACGATGGAATTGATATTGTAGATTGTAAAAATTTTAGATTAACAAATAGTCATTTTAATACTTCAGATGATGGCATTTGCCTAAAGTCGGTTGATTTTGGCATGGAAAATTATGGTGATAGTATTTATATTGCAAATTGCTCGGTGAGGTCTAGCGCGAGTGCGATTAAGTTTGGCACTGCCTTGGCAGGAAAGATTCAAAATGTAGTGATTAGGGATATTAAGGTATATGATACCTACAGATCTGCCATTGCCATTGAGACCGCGTATGGAGGTTTGATAGAGAATGTTCTGGTAGAAAACATACGGGCTACGAATACTGGAAATGCGCTGTTTCTAAGAATTGGGAACGTGGTCAATAAAGGACATGGGGAATTAAAAAATATTACTATTCGCAATTTAAAGGTGGATGTTCCCTATGAGCAACCTGATTACAACTACAACTTACGAGGCCCATCACTACCCTTTTTTCACAATGTTTTTCCTTCATCCATTACAGGTTACCCAGGTCATTGCATAGAGAACGTAACATTAGAAAATATTGAGATTAACTATTCTGGTAGAGGAATTGAAGCCTATGCGCACATGCCATTGTATCGAATACATGAAATACCAGAATTAATTACAACCTATCCAGAATTCTCTATGTTTGGCGAGCTTCCAGCTTGGGGTCTTTATGTGCGCCATGTAGAAGGACTAACCATGAGGAATGTTAAGGTCTGCATTAAAGAAGATGATTATAGAACTGCCATGGTATTTGATGATGTAAAAAAGCTATCCATTCAGGACTTGAGGGTTAAAGGGGATGCGAAGAAGAAACCTCTCTTTTTAAAAAATGTGCCCAATCCTAAATTAACATCTATTGTAGCTAAATAAGAATACCCTCAAATCCCAGCTACTGAATAAATAAACCAGTTCTTCTACTGAATACATGCGTCTGGTTTTGCATTTGAATTGGCAGACTTGATTAACCAGAAAAGAAACAAAACGAAATAAAAAAGATAAAAAGCACAATAATGTTCGACTTTTGGCTAGTTGGGGCTACAATCCGTAATTTGAATCTATTCAATAGGATCTAAGTTTTAATGTGGATGGTTTCAGTTTGGACTTCTTGTGAAGTGAATTGCAATTGGGCATTGGGTCTTGATTTAGCTTTTAGGTAGGACTTTTAAGGCTAGCTTTTCACATAAGATATCACATCTGTCCAAAATAAATTTTAAGGAATAAAAAAAACGGCAAGTTTGATCCACTAGATTAGTGGTACTAAAACAAACACCCCCGTTTAATGAT
>Ga0222654_1000868_pt1 | contig 15242 bp, 13 predicted proteins | sample AntAcemetagen421_FD_179805 | JGI IMG/M metagenome (GOLD analysis project Ga0222654, IMG submission 179805) | Saline water microbial communities from Ace Lake, Antarctica - #421 | ecosystem: Environmental > Aquatic > Non-marine Saline and Alkaline > Saline | place: Antarctica: Ace Lake... | reverse complement strand
CAACCCCTATACCCCCAGCAATTATGAGAGCACCCGTGGTTGTTGTTGTAGAGTTAGTTGTAGAGCTTACATACGCATTTCCTACAACATGTAAATCTGAAGTAGGATTTTTAGTGTTGATACCAACATGGTCAGCCTCGACATCTACGTGGAAAGTGTCTGTATCGACAGTCAAGTTTGAAGAAACATACACATTACCAACAACGTGGAGTTCTGCATTAGGGTTTTTAGTGTTGATACCAACGTGGTCAGCCTCGACATCTACGTGGAGGGTATTCCCGTCCACAGTTAGGTTTGAAGAAACATACACATTACCAACAACGTGGAGTTCTGCATTAGGGTTTTTAGTGTTGATACCAACGTGGTCAGCCTCAACATCTACATGGAGGGTATCACCATCCACAGTCAAGTTTGAAGAAACATACACATTACCAACAACGTGGAGATTGGCTGAGGGGTTTTTTGTCTCAATTCCTACGGAATTGGTTGTGGAGTCCACATGGAGGGTATCACCATCCACAGTCAAATTTGAGGAAACATATACATTACCAACAACGTGCAACTCAGCATCAGGGTTTTTAGTGTTGATACCAACATGATCAGCCTCGACATCTACGTGGAAAGTGTCTGTATCGACAGTCAAATTAGAGGTTGCGTAAACATTACCAACAATATGCAGTTCTGCATCAGGGTTTTTAGTGTTGATACCAACGTGGTCAGCTTCAACATCCACATGGAAAGTGTCGGTGTCGACAGTCAAGTTTGAAGAAACATACACATTACCAACAACGTGCAGCTCGGCGTTAGGAGTTGTGGTTTTTATACCTACATTAGATTCTGTTAACACACCACCATATATGTGTACATCGAGGTCTTGAGAAGTAATGGGTGTAATTACATTACTCGAGGCACTACTTTGTGTGTAAGCCATTACAAATTCATCACTTAGTTCCCTATACCCCACGACCACATTAGACCCTGGTCGAGCCATAATAAGACCCAAATCCAGTGTTGTATCGTTAGTTATATTGTTTTGTCCGATTTCGATAATTGGATCTTGTACAATCAAATTATCAGTTTTGATTAAAGTGGTACCACCATTGATAGTTAAATCTCCATTGATTGAAACACTACCAGCTACAACTAAAACATTTGAACCTGTATCATCAACGTAAAGATTCGAACCGATGCTAAGGGTGTGAGAAGCTAATGCATTAGCTATACCCACATTACCAGTGGTGACAAACGCAGCAGTATTATTATAAAAAATCATAGAATTCGAAGTGACATTACCTTGATTGGTTACAGCTTGAAGACCTTGATTACCGATGAGATCTTGTGCTGATTCACCAGATTCTGTTAATTCTTTTGTTTGGGTGTTATACATCATTAATACAACTTCAGCACTACCTCGATAGTCAGGGGCAAAACGAACTGGTGTTACGTAAAGAGAACCACCATTCGATGCATCAACCACGGTATTACTCGCATTTAGAACGATCGTATTTTCACCCTGGTCTTCTTGAACATGTTTACCAAACCTAATTTTAGTTGACCTTTCAATGGTCGGTAAGGTCTTGACCATTTAGTATAGTGTTGTATTTTAATTTGCATAAAGTAGACCAGCCATTCCATTTTCGATCCGAAGTATGTTATAGTTTACTGCATATATTGGGTCATTAATATTCATAGACTCACTCATGATAGTAGCCGAAGCGAGGCGACTGAAGTTGAGTGTTCCTGTGGGTTGGAGAGAACTTGTTGAGAGGCAGAAGCAATAGAGAAAGAAATCTGGGGACGTCACAAAGTTTGTGTGATAATAACTCGTGACGTCTATAAAATGTGGTCTACCCCATCTATAGTTGCCTACATCGAGACCGTTAATGTTTAACTTAATCTTATTCGTTGGGGATGTGAGTGCACCATCTGTCGTTGTATCGGATGAGGCGAGATATTTAACCGGGTGATTGAAGGTGAGTTCTTGAACAAGCGCATTCGAGGGGACATTTTTTTGAACCTGTGTGATGAGAAGATCATGTTTCCTAGATGCAACCTGTCCACGTTCTTCGTTGTCCAAATAGAAGTAATTTGCGTAACACTCTACGTTATAGTTTGTAGCTGCGGTAGCCCAATGGATCCTGAGTTCGACATTATGATAGTTTAGGGCTACAAGGGGGATAGCACACTGTGGTCCCTCACAAAAAAAGAACCTCAGAGGGTAAAAAAATGAACGTGCAGAAATACCTGGGTGTGTACCATTAGAACTCTTTGATACATTTTGAGCAAATGTATCGATCGCAATCTTCTCTGTGAAGATTGCATCTTGGGTATCAATAACGGAACCACCTATCAAAAGTTCCACTTTATCAATAATGGTGTCCCATCGTTGAATATCGAGGGCCTGGTTCGTATCATCAAGTGTAAAATACACATAGCTGAGAAGATCACCCGACCTCTCAAACTGAATACTGGACATAGAATTGTTTTTCACCGCTCCATGGATGGTTTGTTTTTCAATGGACTGTGAAAAATTAGCATGCCTTTTGAATGTTGAACTGAAGAAAGATATTTCGGGGTTGCCCATGATATATTTATCCTGGGCACCTACGGCAATCAATTGAACAACACCTGCTGACATGGTAATACTAATTTAAGGGGAGAAAAATTACAGGTTGGGTTTCCTACAGACGAATCGAAGAACAAAATAATTATTTCTATCTGTAGCCGTTGCGGGAACGATAGGGACGCCACTTTGATTACGAATATTGACAGTGAGACGGTCAATACTACGAATAGGGTTTACATATTGGGTCGCAATTGAGTATTCATCTTTAAACGAGATTGTCTGCGCACCACTGGCGACGGTATTTGCATGGGCGATACTAGCAAAGGAGTTTCGAAGCATACCTAGCGAGGCCTGACCTTCGTACACGTTGCTGGCACGATCATTAAATACAGAATTCAACTCATCTATAGAAATATAACAATGTTCAGTAGCCGTCTTTGTACGAATTCTCGCAGCTAGCAATCTAGCCTGTACCACATTTTTTAGAGGTTGACTCAAAAAACACGTGAAACTGTTAGAACTAGCCTGATCGAGAGTATCAACTGTAATTGTGTGATATTCATAATTTAGGTCTGGAATCATCTCCGATGGTGAAGTGATCAAAGCCATTTATTATTAGATTAGATTAAAGATCCACCAATTCCATCCGCAATCTCATACCCAGCATGAGCACTCACAAGCTTCTGGGCACCACAGAGACCACCTGGGGTCAGACCAACCGAGTAGGGGCTACCATTTTTACCCCCACCAGCAACACATTCGACATCAGGTTTGAGATCAAAGAGAGATTCTTCACTGACGGCTGTAATAGTAATTGGCCTGGGCTGGTACTTCGCGGTCTTCACGGACATCAACGACAGGACAAAGATGAGGGTCATCAATGTGGCGATAGCCATGAGAGCATTTCGATCACTGCGATTGAAGTTAAGTTTGAACATTTATAATAGACATAGATTTTTTTAAAGTGCGTTAAAGAGATTTTCTTAGTTTCTACATAGACAGTAGATGGACGAAGAAATCGTACTTGACAGAGGTCAAACAACTGTGATGAAATTAGATGCTGACGAACAGGCTCTTATGGATGAAATTCAAATCTCTGCACCACGTGCAAAGACGGTTCATCGACCTACGCGGCCAATGCAGAGACCTGTTCAATCCTCCCAAGCTCAGGAGGCTATGGACGCTTTTGTAAATCCTAATAAACAGAGCGCTCCAGCTCAACCTCAACAGGAGGAGGAGATTGATTATGGAGAGGATGAACCAATGATGTTTGATGATGATGAGCCAATGGGGCATGGTCCAGGTGATGATGGGGACCAACCTTCCAAGGGGTACACCTCAATTGACGAAGAAAAGGCGGACCTTGTCAATAAACTTGGACGGTTAGAAAAGAAGGGTTTTGCCGTCAATAAGCGCCTGAATGCCTATTCAGGTGTTGATGAACTAAGGTCGGAAGTCAAGAGGATTACATACAGTATTGATGTTGAACAGTCTGTGCGTTTCTCTCGTCGTATGTTGGTGGCCTGTGTAACTGGTCTTGAGTTTTTGAACAAGCGATACAATCCATTTGAGATTCAACTTGAGGGTTGGTCTGAGTCTATCATGGAGAATGTTGATGACTATGACGGCGTATTTGAAGAACTTTATGTGAAATATCGCTCAAAGGTCAGTGTAGCACCAGAGGTCAAGTTGATTATGATGCTTGGTGGTTCTGCGATGATGTTCCACCTTACCAACAGTATGTTCAAGTCTGTGATGCCTAACATGAATGATGTTATGAAGCAGAACCCAGACTTGGTGAAGAACATGATGGCGGCGGTTCAAAATACAACCCGTAATACGGGTGGTCCAGCGGTTGATGCACCTGTGGGTGGTTCGGGGCAATACGAGATGCAGGGTCCTGGACTCGACATTTCAAGTCTCATGGGTGGGATTTCTATGCCACCCCCACCACCAATGAATACCTCAATGGGTCAGGGTCCTTCGGCGCCTCAACCAGTTGAGGAAGATGATGACCTCTCCGACATCATGTCCATCTCTGGTGATTCCACAGGTGGTGAGGTAAAGGAAGTAAATGTAGGTGCCAGTAAACCCAAGAGAACTCGTCGAAAGAAGAAGACGGAAATTAATCTCTAAACTTATATAAATGATAGCGTATTGTCCGCTTGAGGAGCTCGAGCCTCCAGTCCGACAGCAGGAAGTTGTCACTGAAGCTAAGGCCGAACCTGTAAAGCCACAGGTTGGTCACGAAGAAACTGAATTGAATTACGTCATCATGGCATTCATTGTCGGCGTAGTTGCACTAGCCATCTCTGATTCCATCAGGGCGTAAATGTTGAATCTACCGCGGGGTACTCCCTCGTAGTAAATTTAATAGGTGAATGTGGCCAGGATCTGCTGACCGGCTACATCACTGTCGAGATCAGCTGGGAAACTGTTAATGTTATGTGAAATTTTAGCAAGTCCGCCATCACACGCGGATGTCACTTCGACTGAAATGTCGTAATTATAGTTTTGTGTACTATCTTTTGCAACCGGACGAATATCAATACTTCGTGTACCTGCAGTCGCTGTAGCACTCCATGGGTATGCATTCGTTGTACCAAAGAGGTTTTTCGTACCTATCGCGATATCGTACATTGATGCCGTGGTTCCATCATGGGTACCCCCCGAAAGTTCGAGAATCATGGTACTTGTATTGCGCACATCCGATGTTTCTCTTAAGACAGCTACAACCTTAGCGTAGAAGGTTCCTGGTCTAAATGTCAATTGGATATCTTGACCATTACCGAAATTGATTGGAAACGTGTTCGAATACTTCTTTGTGGAAACCTGGTCAGAATTTGTGATGATACCACCATTCACGTGAAGTGCTGTATTCGCTGTAGCACCATCAAGACCAATCGCAACCTGATTACCTAAATCTAAAGCACCATCTACAGAGAAATCACCAATGACCTCGACATTACTGTTGAGGAAAATATGGTTTCTATGACCAGTTAAGGATGGATTTATGTATACATTACCCGTGGTATCCGCATAAATGTTTGCACTTCCAGCGGTTGTCGTGAGTTCGATAGTCGCATTACTAGAGACACTTTCTACACGCACCATACCATCGTAAACATGGAACTTCTCACCAGGTGAATCTGTACCGATACCAACATTACTTGAGTGAATCACATGGATACAGTTTGTGAGAGTACTGTTATTCGCAACACCCACGATGAGACCCGTAGTTCCATTTTCGGAATTACTGAATCCCTTCAGGTACCCACCCTCACCATCACCCGTGTATATGAGCATACCCGTCTCCTTGTTTGTACCAGGACTTTCGAGTTTTAGGACATTGATATCAGTTGTCTCTTCAGAGTAAATGTGTACATTCGCACTAGGAACTGCCGTACCGAGACCTAAATATCCTTCTTCAGAGAAACGGGCAAACTCGAAGCTATCAGTATCATCAATTTCATGTAAAAATCGGATTGGACGACGTGCACTACCATCTAAAAGAGATCTAATAAGGTTATTAGATGTCGCACCTACTACGGCCTCGGTTGTTGAAAATGCAAAACCTGTCAATCTGAACGCACCACCACTACCAAATTCAATATCACCATTTACTACGAGTTTTGTGTTATCGGAAATAGAATCTGCAGTTGAACGTTGTCCGCCGATAACGACCGTACCACCATTTTTACCAATTATACACAATGGTACATTTCCTGCTTCACCAGGTCCTGCATCGGGTAACGCCTCACCATAAAAGCTGGTGGGTTGTCCAGTGTATGTCTGAAATATATGTTCTGCTGCTAGATGTCGAATCCTATCTGGACCAGCATCGAATGACGAACCCTCATTACCTTTATATAAAATCAGTTCAGTCTGATTAAAAGCTGTACCATATTTTCTTTCTATGACTAACGTGTTTCCAAACTCGTCACCAGCGAGACCCCCAAATGTGAGTTGATTTCCAATCACAACATTACCCAACACATCTAGGGCACCCCGGGGTGAATCTGTACCCAAACCAACATTCCCATTGGCACCAGATATGTATAGACCCACAGTTGCAGAATCTGAAACTTCTATCGCGTTCTTGGTTATTCTAAAATCACCTTGTGCACCCGCGATACCCACTGCCCACCCACCGTTACCATTCACGTAGCTACTAAATGCGTTTCCGTCATTTAAATCCGTTTTAGCGGATATGATGGCGTCGCCGTTATCATGGTTATGCACCAACAAACCTGGACTTCCTACCCCTTCACATTTCACTTCTAAGAAGGCTTCAGGTTCCCCATGACCGATACCCACTTTACCGTCACTTCTAATCGTCATGATGTTGGTATCTACCGCGTAATCGTCGTTCGCTAGGTTTATATCGAGACGTGTCTTAGACCTATTGTCCGTCATGTCCCATTTCCCTAATTTGAAAGAAGCTCTCGCACCGTATTTAGAACCTGTACCTTCCTTGGTGAGTTGGAAGACGTTCGATGTCTGATTTACCACTGTAGTCTCGGCCGTGTTCGTCACGACGAGTGGAGTACTCAAGTGGTTATAATTGTTACGCCGCGTCACTTGTTGATTGATGAACGCAGAACCACCAGAGGTTTGGAAAAGGCTTTGGGGTTGTGTCGTCCCAATACCCACATTACTCGTTTCTAGGATTGTCATCTTTGGGGCACCCATCGTCGATGTCTGACTCGCGTAAAAGTTGAGACCCTTCCCAACCGCTACGATGTTTTCGATCTTGTTTTCACCCACACTAGGTTGTGAATACATACGCATTCCCTTAGAACCCCATGTATTACCATACACAACAGCATTGCTACCAATTATATGAACATTACCGGCTAGTGTTAGTTCTTCGGTGGGGTTTGTGTTCGCTATACCTATTTTACCTTCAGGTGTAATCCGCATTCTTTCTGTATTTTTTGTACTAAATCGTATAATTTGATTCGTGTTTGATGTACTCGCACCAGATATTTCAATCGAGCTCACGTTTGAAGCAGTAGGACCGGATTTAAGAACAAGTGCATCTGTTGCACTGTCACCACCGAATCTGTCTGCATGTATGACGACATTTGAATGTGAATAGATTGAACCAGTAAATAGATTTGTTGTTGTTGTATTACCAATAATCGTGAGTGTGTTTGCATTTGTTAAGTTTGCAAATATTTTTGCACCAATAGAAAGTGTATCTGTGGGTGCAGTGTTTGAGATTCCTGATTGTGTAGTACCAGTTGTTCGAATTCCATAACTTTGAATATTACTGTCAACTGTGAGAATACTATCAGCACTTTCGTTAACCGTGATACGATCACCAACCGAAACACCTCCGGTGCCTACAAGGAGTCTCTCTGTAAACACATTACCCCTCGAAAACATAACATTCGAACCCGTATCGTCGAAATAGACATTTGACCCAATAGAGAGAGTATAGTTTGTAGTCGTATTCGCGACACCCACATTACCATTAGTGTAAAATTGTCCATACACATGAAGATTCACAGTGTTTGATTCATCGATAATGAGACGTGTATCTGGTGGGGCAGCAAATGTTCGCGCAAAAACAAATTCATTATTTGAAAATTGGTACCCGATAGCGAGATTCGCTTCCGAACCATCCTTTTCTTCTGTCATGATAATTGCATTATCAAAAGTGCCACCAGTATTGGTGTTTGCCATTTGAATGAATGCATCTTGTACGACTAGATTGACCGTCGTTTCGTACTGTGCTATTTCTGATACGAATGCATTACCATTGACAGTTAAATTCCCATTTATGATGAGTGAATCACCATTGATGACAACATTACCACCCTGAAATACTGCAACGTTAGACCCATTGCGACTATCATTACCGACGAGGAGATGGTCATGTACAGTGACATTCGTAGAATATGTATTCCCAACAACCTTCAATACATTTGAACTTGTATCACTCACTACAAATTTAGTACCTATAGCCATAGTTGACCTCGCGAGTACATTGTTCGCAATAACATTACCCTTCGCATTCAATAAATGAATATTCTGACGGTCAATAACGAATTCATTATTTGGTCCAATTTGAAACTCATTTGTAGCATTTGGCGCTGCAATACCAATCTTATCGTTAACGTAAAGACGTTCAGAACGAATACCCTTGGTCACGTCAAGCACGATATTCGTTGCTGTACTATCTACAAAAATACTTGAACCAATTGAAATCTGCTTGGTTGGGTTGGTATTAGAAATAGCGATTTTGTCTGCTGTGAGAGTATCAACATCAATTTCACTTGTGATGATACTTTTTACAGTGGTGAGTACATCTTGCTCTACTGGGTCTGCATCTAGACTGGTTACGAAAACCTGATCGAAACGAGCTGTCCTACCCATCTATACCTTAATTACCGAATAAAATTCCAGCTAAACCATCCTTGATTCTTAGAACATTATAGTTTACTGCAAATATACTTAACTCCTGATTACTTGGTCTAAGATTACCCTTCTCCACACCCCGTAATACTATTTTGGCATTATCGATACGGCTAAAGTTGCACGTACCTGATGGATTATAGTCTGATGCATTTAGACAGAAGTGATACACGAAGTACCTTGTATTGAAAAGCACATTGGTTTCACTGACAAAATCACTCGCGCCGTACGATGATTTGTAATAGTTTTGTACTGTGTGAAAATAATTTGGAGACATGTGTTCGAGAATTGGGGTTCCATTAATTTGTATATCACCACTTAAAAATGTAAAACGATCGTTTGCAAAATCATCACTTAATGCACCAAAACCAAAAAAGATGGATTTGACTGGATGATTAAACGATGAAATATCGAATGTGTTTTCACCACCACCTAAAGTGTTATCAGAGACAGTCTCCATTGGAAGTTCAATTTTCTGTGTTTGTGTAATGACAAAGTCGAGACTTCGACCCACAAGTGATTCTCGTTCTTCTTTATCTAGGTAAATATAGTTACCGTATACATTAATTCGTTTTTGTGCAGCTGTAAGATTTAGAACTGAATCATTATAATAAGTGTCATCGAAATTGATTTTGATTTCGACTTGATGATGTTGTAAGGCTACAAGGGGTAAGAATGCCTTATGATCACAAAAGAAAAAGTGAAGTGGGAGAAATGCTGGATTCGATTTAGAAACTTTGTTACTCAACTCCTGTGTTTTTGTCCATGTGTCAGCCATGTAATTGTGCCATATATCAGAGTAATAATCAAAATGTTGGGAATCTATTTTTTGACCCCCTATATAAAGCTCAATAGTGGAATTGTAAAAAAGATTGGAAGACATGTTTACAGCATCGACACCAACTTTTTCAAACCAAATACCATTAATTACATCACCTAAAACTGGAATGATAACCGAATTATCTGTATTCGTAATAGATTTAATCAATTTTGGAGCCTGAGAAAAGTTTGTATGTCTCGTAAACTTCATACGAAAAAAGGAATGACCCTCTTCACTGGTAAGGTATATGTCTTGTACACCTTTGGACACCAATTGTATTAATGCACCCGACATTTAATAGATGTTCAGATTATAAAAACAGACACTTTCCCTGAGGAAAGGCACTCTTAGGTTCTTCCACGTTTTTACCATGTATATTAAAACCACCTTGACGGTACACCTTCATCCGCTTATAATACATGGCGGTGAAGACTGACCATGGGTCATGAACATCGTAGATGTGTGGATTGTTCTTCTTTCCCTTTGTTTCTCTCATAATTCGACCAATACTCTGTATGATATCAGACTTTGGGGAAGCTAAAATAACTGTGTCTAGGGTGGGGATATCCAAACCTTCATGGGCTTGACTGAATGTAGCAAAAATAATCTTCTTCTTTGAGGATTCTTGGAGTTGCGCTTCTTTCATACCCCCCATGTATAGACCAGACGTTTTGGGAAAACATTGGTGAAGAAACTCACAATGAAGACGGCGGTCACTGAGTACTAGGAGTTGTCGAGTACCTGCTGAGGCTTTTTTAACCAATTCGACCAACATTATGTTTCTACACCTGTCCTCGACGAGCTCTGTAATCATGTTAGGCATTGAAATCTTCCCATTTCGCATAGAGGGTGGGGGGTTTCTATAGTTTGGAGACTCAAAGATGACTGGGAACACTTCAACCTGTTCCTGATTTTTTCGTTCAACTGCAAAAAAGGTGGGACCCATGAACCAATGAAGAACCTTGGTGAGACCATCTTTCCTCTCTGGGGTTGCCGAAAGGCCATAAATGTGTCGTGGACACATTTTGAAGAGGGACTGACTAAACACTTTAGCACAGATATGATGGGCTTCATCTACGATGAGAGTCCCAATACTCTCAAAATCTGAGAAACTATACTCCTTTAGGGACAAAGACTGAAGCATGGCAATAACAAAATCACAATCAACTTCCTTCTTATTCTGCTGAACAACACCAATCGTAGCACCTGGACAAAACTGCTGGATACGTTCTCGCCACTGGTCCGCAAGAAACTGTTTATGCACAACAATCATGGTCCTGTATCCCAACTTACAGGCTATGGCCAAGGATACCGTCGTTTTGCCATAGCCACATGGTAAAGAAAGGACGCCATGCCCTGCTTTAATTGCTGCTGCGAGTGCCTCATTTTGGTGGGTAGAATCTCTGAGTTCTCCCACAAATTTGGTCTTGATTCGGGTTGGTTCGGGGCGTTTATCTTGCCGAGGCTCTCCAAGCTTAGCGGTTCCATAGAATCTTGGAACGCAGACTCCATTCTTAGTTGGTCTGAAAACTTTGAAAGGCGGTGGAGGAAATCCAAAGTCACCATTTACGATGGGTCTTACCGTTAATTCTTTTTTAATTTCTTGAATTGGACCCGTGTCTACAAGATATCCAGTTCTAGTGAGTGTGGTCATACTATACTCATTTAAAGAGTAAAAACTTTATATAGATATAAAATGCCTACCGTCGACGTTGAAGAGAACATCAAACAGATTCGTGAGAAAATCGAGAGAATGACACAGGATTTGTTCCGTATGCAAGGTATGCTCCAAACCTTTGAGGGGTTCAAGCAGGGTGGTCTCAAGACAATTGACCTTCCAAACGACCCTAATCAGGAACCCGTCGAGGAACTCGAGAGTGTCCAAGAGAAGCCCGAATAAGTACCGACATTCCAAACCCCTTTAAAGTCCACCACAACTTCAACTTCATCATCCTTTATTAGAGACTGAATAGGACGTCCTTTGACGTTGCACATCACTCTCCTATAACGGAACGGTACCTTCACTGTGAGAATAGTACCATCAAGGGGATTATCTCTATTTTGATTCATGAGGAGATGTGATTTATTTGTATGCATTCGTTCTATAATTTCCGAGACTTTTACAGGAATTATATAACGGATATACTTTTTATCATTAAAGTCATACATAGGTTCGTGCACTTTTGCTATGAACTTCATTGATTTCTATTACGATATACAGAGACTAAAACTATAAGCAGTACAAGTATGAAAAGTAGGACTTGTGTGAGAAGGAGGGGTTTGAGTGGTTCTCTCGTACCAAAACATTCATGACTTAGGGCTCTAGATACTTCAACACCAGCTTCAATACTCGAGTAAGGTGTTTCACGTGGAGACATCATACCACACATCGCAACCTTGGGGCATTCCCCAAAGAATGGGAGTTGACCATGAAGGCTGAGAACCCCCGAGGATTGGGAAAAGGACCACTTCTCCTCCTCGACTTCCCATTCTGCACCCCACCCAATTCGTATATCGAGGGGTTCAGGTAAACCAAGTTGTTTAATAACCTCAGCTTTTATGATTTCGGGATTCGAACTTAACACTTCTTCATTCAGGTCGCATATGACACATGATATAGTGTTAGTATCAACTAGAACCTTGGGTTGTAAATTCCACTTGGTTTGGATTGCTATTTCAAGGTCTGTTTTCATGACTGGTGTTTCCTCATAATCAATTAGAACATTGATAGCACCATATGTACTTCCTTGAACCTTCTTGAGGGCATCTGGTCCCCAGTTGTCTCCCAAAAATTTCAGGGCTGGACTGTTATCGAGACACAAAAAGAGCATTCCATCATCAATAATTCTTTCATCTGAAAAGGTTGCAACAAAATTGTCCTCCCCATATTCAACATTCATCAGTTCTGTACCAAAAATAAAGTTGGCACCAGCGTTGATGAGTGCTTCCTCCATCGCATCACACATCACCTTACCTGACACCTTTTGTGTGTACATTTGTGAAAGTATGGTATGGTCTAAATTTTTTACAAATTCGTACGCTGACATCACATCCCATGTAACCCCATCCATGATGAGTGGTAAATGTTCAATGTATGCCTGACCCGTCTCAGTGAGACTTCCTACTGCATCTTTCAGGGATATACCCCTATACTTTTTAGGTTGTGCAATTACCTTGGAGAACATGGACACGAGGGTTCCATAATCTTTTACACCTAGGGATTTAAAAGCAAATCCAAACATATCCTTTCTTTCCACGATTTGAAATATATCATCCCAACGGATGTTCATCTCTGAAAATATGGACTGTGTGTTTACAAACGCCCGATCAAATACAATCCTATGTGCGTGTAAATCACGTGTTTCCGTTTCGGGTTCCCACCACGAACCTCCAGCTGATACTTTTCTATCATAGAGGGTGACGTCGTGTTCACCTGACCTGAGAATCTCCCATGCGAGAGACATCCCTGTCGGTCCTGCACCAATGATATGAATCTTCATTCTACTTTTAGTTGACATATTAATTTCATATTTAATGTAGGATAATGCTGTCAATACTCAGTGAAGCCAGTGTGTATGCGTCTTCACGCGTTAAAATGCCGCCGAAACAGAAGCTGAAAACATGGAAATTTGCTGGTAAATTTCTGTGGAAGAATGCCACTGTAAAAGATAAAGCTGAATTGGGTCGATGGACGAAAGATGAACTCCTCGATCTTGGTCCAACATTTGTAAAACTAGGTCAAATTGCTTCGACGAGAGGAGACCTCTACCCACCCGAATTTACAAAGGAGTTGGAATCTCTCCAAGACAACGTTCCTCCCGTTGAAATACATGATGTTGTAGATCAAAGCGTGTTCAAAGAGTTTGACCTGGTGCCATTCAAATCTGCGAGTATTGGTCAGGTACATATGGCGGTCCTACATAATGGAAAAAAGGTTGTTGTAAAAGTAAAAAGACCTGGAATCCTAAACATTATGAAGGAGGATACAGATAATGTTAGGGAAATTGTAGAATTTTTAGAAAAAGTTGGTATTGACACTGGGAATAGTTCTGGTTTAGTCCTCGAGGAGTCTATTGAGTATCTCCTAGGTGAAGCAGATTACAAACAAGAAATTCAAAATGCCATCAAGTTCAAAAAGGGTATGAAGAATGTTGACTGGGTCAAGGTTCCTAAAGTCTATAAGAAGTACTCTACTAACGACATGATTGTCATGGAATATGTCCCATCAACAAAACTCACAGAGATTACTGACCCCAAAGTGAATAAGAAGAAGATATGTGAAGCACTCATTAATGCATATGTCATTCAAACCATGGACATTGGGTTCTTCCATGCAGACCCCCACCCAGGGAATTTAGGTTTTTCACCCAATGGGAAACTTGTATTTTATGATTTTGGATTACTTATAAATTTATCTGATGAGTTGAGGGATGGATTCAAATCCTTATTTGGATTTATCATCACCCGTGACACAGCTGGGATAGTCGATACCCTCATCAAATTAGGTGTCATCGTCCCGACAACCTCTGATGTCTCTGATATTGAGATATTCTTCGAAACTATTTTGGGGTACCTGGAGACTCTAGATAGTTCTAAAATCATGAATGATGAACTAGCTGTCCAACTCGCGATGGAAAAACCCTTCGTCGTACCAACAAGTTTCGTATACCTGGCAAAATCTTTTTCCATCATTGAAGGTATTTGTCTCAAATTGGACCCAGACTTCAACTACTTTACGTACCTTGAACCCCTCATCCAACAACAATTCCTGGAGTCTGTAGATATTGGGGATATATTCATGAAGACTACAGAGATTCCTGGGACAATTGGTAAAATAAATACAGCTGTCATGGGGTTGCAAAAGTCGAGGGGGTCTATGAAGCGGTCGATGGTTAAAACGCAACAGGAAATTAGGGTCGTCCAGTACAGCGTGGTTTGCGCTCTACTGGCTGAGAGGTTTGGGGATAATCAACCCATGGCGATGTTTTTTGTCTTATGTACTCTGTGGTTTACTTTTCGTAAAAGTCTATAGACTTTTTCCCACTCTTCTTGGGCGTCTCCTCCTTCTTGATCAACTTGTTATGTTCATCAAAGTACCCTTTCAGACGACGCTGTTCATCACGGAAAATATCAGAGACCTTCTCTTTGATCTTGTCCACGTCAGTGTCGCGTTCCTTTTGAATCTTCTTACTCAACTTCTTGAACCCCTTGTTATTCTTATCGGCAGCGAATACAGTGAAAGTGTTTGTAATGGCAAGCATTTATTATGTGTTGATATTAATTTTTAATCGTTTTAATTTTTCTTCAAACTCTCTTCTTTCACCTGGAGATTCAATTTCTTTCCCAGAGTTTATAGCTTCAATTTCAGGACCAGTCAACTGCATAGAATTTACACGAAAGTCCATGAATGCCTCCATAGAGTGGGGTACCAGG
>Ga0222654_1000866_pt1 | contig 15253 bp, 24 predicted proteins | sample AntAcemetagen421_FD_179805 | JGI IMG/M metagenome (GOLD analysis project Ga0222654, IMG submission 179805) | Saline water microbial communities from Ace Lake, Antarctica - #421 | ecosystem: Environmental > Aquatic > Non-marine Saline and Alkaline > Saline | place: Antarctica: Ace Lake... | reverse complement strand
GCCACGGCTTGCTCCCGCAGTGCGGGGTGCGCGGTTTCCGAAACGCTGACAATCTTCTGGGCCGCCTGCTGCGCAAGCTCCTCAGTGCTAAATCCGCGGCCGCTGGTTGTTCGAACCCCCACGGCGCCGACGTCCATGAAACCCAAACTCATTGCTTCGCCCTAATCACTTGGCCAGTGCGAAACTGGTCCGTCGTTTCCTTGGCCTCACCCAGCAGCTTGATGCCGACAATGGACTCCTGCAAGCGCTTCTCGTAGCTTGCAAGGACGTCTTGTTCGCCCTTCATATAGATGTACGCCTCGATCAGAGACCCGTACAGCATGGCCATCGGAGCGTTAGTCGCCAGCCACGTCGTGCCCGAGTCAGCAAGCTCCGTGATGCTCTGCGGCCGGTACAGGTAATGCATCTCCATTGTGTAGATCGCATCCGGCGTCGGGGACAGCAGGAAGTAGTCCACGTCAAACTGGCCGTAGTACTTCGGTTCGCCGGTGGTCGACTGCGAGGGCGTGTACTCTTGCAGGAACGAGATGTCCTTGAAGTCCAAGAACTCTTTCGCGCCACCCACATCAGTGCGGATGCTCAGTGAGTACGGCGCCAAGAAGTCCGCAGGCACCGCCAGATACGGATTGCCGTTGTCGGTGAACGCCGTGGCGTTCTTACGGAACAGGCTCAGCTGCACCTGCTTGAGGATGCGCTCTTCGGCCTGCCTGATGAACAACGGGATATTGGTGACGAAACTGCTTTCGTCATTCTCCGTGTAATCTATGATGGCCTGCTTCAGCTGGCCGTATGTAAAGCTCATGTTGCCACCACCGTAACTTGACCGACCTTACCGAAAGCCTGGACGGGGAGCAACCCTGGCGCCTCCACCAACGGGACTCCTACAAAAACAAGCAACGGTTCCACAATATCGGGCCGCGGATCGCGGAGCGCCTGCGGATCAACCACTTTTCGACGCGGCTCCAGCTGGGGATGCTTCGGCTCCCATTCGTCAAAGCCTACCAACGCCCCCGTCCACTCTTTCTTCATTCGCGACAAAAGGTATCGAAACCCCGAGCGATCAGAAATGCCGTATGCGTTCTTGCCTGTTGCAAATTTTCCCATGATCACATTCCGCTGTAACCGAAACCGGGCTCAATCCGCAAAGACGCCCGATCACGGTCCTCGGACATCGCGCGCTCCATCTCTTCCTCGTAAACCGCTTTCAGCAGCTGCGTGCGTTGCGGCGACCGCTTCAAGGACAGGTAGTAAGCCAAGCCGGCCGCCAAGGCAGGGTAAAACCGAAACGGCATGTCCACAGTATTTGTCGCGCTTGACGCGTCATCCATCCGCACCAAACGGTCCAGAATAATGACGTCCGTGTTATTCTCCGGCGTGGGCCAAAGCTGCAAAACAGGGTTCGTGCTGCGCGCCACGAAAAACTGCGAAGGGCGCCCCTGGGTAGACTTGTTGGGGGTGTTCAAATCCGTGTCGCGGCTCACGCGGGCCATGGCAAAATCCGTCCCTGTCCGATGGACAACGGCGGAAAGCACGTCAATCGTTTCTGCGCCAAGGGCGTACTCGCGCGTCCCGACGATCAGGGGCACAGTGGTCCGCTGGATCGTCCACTGGTTCAGGCCACGATTGGCCCATTCTGCCAGCATCAGGTTCAGGGACCTCTTGGCGGTCTTCAGGTCATAGCCCGTCCGGACCTCCAAGCCGCAGCGCTCGAAAGCCTCTTCGATGTATTCGGTGACATCAAGCTCAAATACGGCAGTGCCGGAGAGGGTCATGGCTTACTTCCTAAATTTGGCCGTCTTCTTGGCGATCTTCTTGGGCTGCGCCACAAACTGCTTGCCCTTGCGCGTCCCTTCGCGTTTCGCGCGGGACGTTGCAGCGTATTCGGAAGGGCTGAGAGCGTCACGCGCCTTTTTTGGCAGGTAACGCTCGCCCGTTGCTTTCGAGCCCTGGGTGGACGGCTTTCCGGATTTTGTTCCCCAGTCAGCATCCCCCCAATCCTTCAGGCTTTTCTGCGGCTTTTTCACTTCTTATTCTTGGCGCCGCGCATCATCTTTTTCTTGGCCGCGCCGCCCTTTTTCATGCCCATGGGCATGTCGACCGCACCGCCGCCCATCATCTTTTTTGTGCCCATAGGCATGTCAACAGCACCGCCGCGCATCATTTTCTTTGCTGCGCCACCGCGCATCATCTTACGAGGTTTCATTGCCATGGTTCAGTCTCCGTTTGCGGTTGACGACGAGTGCTTCATACTCGTCTGGGGGATACACGTCATAATAGCCTAAAGGCTGCAGCCTGTCACTAGCGGCGACGACCTGCGCCAAATCCTGTACAAACAGCATTGCGTAGTATTCAGAGACCTCGCTTTGCCACTCGTTGTCCGTCAGAAAGTCCAGCTCTGCGTCGTCCGCATCATAGTCAGGGTGGAACGTCATGCAGTGCAGCTGAGGGAACGCCGTGTTGAGTTCTTCGGACAGCGCGTGCAGCGCGCCCGCCTCGGGTAGATCGAACGTCGCAACGATCAGCAGTTCCTTGCCTTGGGCGCGGAACTCTTCGCAATGCTTGCGCGCATCGCTCATGATGTCGTCAGTCTCGACCACAAGGACCGCGTTATCCCGCCACGCCTTACGCGCGTAAGGACAGGGCGGCAAGCCGCGCAGGTGCTGATTCGGCACCTCGAGGACCTCACGGGACCAAGACCGCAGGTCCTGCTCAATCACGGTAGCCCCCGCCTTTAGCCGCGTACTGCTTGGCCAGCATCTGAGCCTTGCGGGCCGACCACTGCCCTGGGGCGCCGCCCTTGCCGCCAGACTTGATGCTGTTGAACAAGGACTTGCGCATGCTGGGCTTGGTGTAGTTGCCCGCCTCGTTGACCTTGGACTTCGCTTCGCCGCCCTTGGCCATCCGCTTTGCAGGAGGCTTGGCGACCTGTTGCTTCATATTTGATCTGGATATGGGCATATCAGCATTTCCACTTTTTTAACGACAGCGCCTTACGCGTCGGTTTCCCCTTGGCATCTTTCATCGGACCGGGCATTCCGCCCATCCTGGAGCAAAAGCTCTTCTTCCGGGCAGCGTCCTTCTTGTTCTTTGGGTTCGGCGCGGGTGGTTTGAGGTTCATGCCTTGCTTTTTGGCGGAAGCCCTTCCCTTGGCGTTGAGGCCGCCAGACGGGTCCTTGCCCTCTTTTCGCTGCCATGCGGAAGACTTTGCCATCACCGTATTCCTTGGTCAGGCCAGCTCAAAATGAGGTCCATCAATGAAGGGGCGTTTACCTTGGCTGCGGCGGAGGTCAACATACTCGTTCATAGCATCTTCCATCGTGCCGTCCCACTGGCAAATATCCGGGATGTGCCACGCAGCGCCCCAGCGCAGGACAGCGCCAGTCTCTACAGCGGCCTCTTTTATGGCGTCAGCGATGTCGTCGTACAGGTTCAGTTCCCACGAACCCCTGCTGCCAATGTAGGCCATTAGGTCAACGGCCTTGCCGTCTAGGTGCTTGGACCGCATGGTCTTGCTCGCACCTTTGTCGACCAGGACCCGCTGTTCCTCTATTGTACGGAGTCCGCAGATCACACCGAAATCAATCTTCGTGGTCAGGATCGCCAGCTTCACAGTTGCCACGAGCTGTTCGTCTACACCCTGCAGGTTGCTCATGCTGCGCTCTGAAAGTCTAAAGCCCATGTGTTTTCTCCGTTGTGTTGCTTGCGCCGAAGTAGAAGGAGATGACAGCAGATGCGCTACCCCCCAGCCAGCCTACAGCAACGTTGATGAGACCAAGGTCGGCACCGTGGTCGATGAACGTCACTGCCCCAACGTAGCCAAAGAACGCAAGCAGCGTCCCTACGGCAAGGACGGTGGGCGTCATATCTTTAACGCTGGCGTGGCGGCGACGCGCGCTGTCTCGGTCTGACGCAGCGATCTTAACCAAATCCACGTCCAGCTGTTTCATGCTGACCTTGAAGTCCGCCTCGACCTTTTTGATTTCAGCCAGCTGCGCCGGTGTGGCGTTTGTTACCGCAGCCTCGACCGCTTCCAAGGTTGACTCAGGGAGACCCAGCTTGTCGGCCACCAGCTTAATCGCCATGCCGCCCAGTGGTCCGCCTAGCGCGGTCGCGATGGTCGGGGCTACTGCTCCGAGTATTGCTGTCAGGTTTGTCATTGTTGCAGATCCTTCAGATACATTGCGAAAAAGTACAGCAGCCCGCCGCCTATGCCGACAGTAGCAAAAAGCGTGGCGCCAAGGAACACTTTTGCAAAGAACGCTTGCTGCTCTGCGATTACGGCTTGTCGTTGCTTGCGCAGCTGCCCCTCGGTGCGCAGGATTTCCTCCCATGTTCCCATGCCGTAGGTCATCGACACCCACACCTTCAGATCATAGCGCTGCGCTTCGATCTGCTTGCGGGCCAGCACCGCCTGCGTGGCCATCGCCTCGATGTTACCGGAGCCTGTCAGAAGCCGCGTGATAACGCTTGGATTCTTCGTGGACTTCTCAATCGCGGAGATTTGCGCAGAGGCACCCATCCACTTCTGGATGTCACCGTGCATAGACTCAATATCGCGGCCGATCTCGAAGCCGCGCTTGAGCATCGAGAACGCTTTACTGGCGGCGCCTATCGCTAAGGTGACTGAAGCTGGGTCCACATCACTTCCTCAAGTGCTGTTCTATATTGTCGAGCTTTTCCATCACTGCCTTAAAGGATTCCTTGACCTCTTTGAACTCACGGTCGTGGGATTCCTTGGTCGCGGTAGTTTGCGCCTTGATGACAGCAATGTCCGTCGTGTTCTGCTGTGTCTTGAGGTGTAGTAGCCATACGAATCCGGCCACTGGCGCAACAACCCACTGCATGATGGTGTTAAGCACGTCCATCGCTCAGTTCCCTACGCGTAGTAAATGGTTGCGGCGCTGATGTTTGTCAGCGCGCTCACAAAGGGGTCATTGGACGACAAGATTCCCATATCGGGAATGTACGCAATGTGGGTGCTGTCGGTGACAAAATCGAGGTCCAACAGCACTGCCCCGCCAGAGCCGTCAGTGATGGTGAACCGCGCCGCGCCGGTGGTCGTCACCTGTAGCTGCCGGATACGGGCGCGGCCCACAGCCAATGCGCCTGTCGCCGTGACACGCTTCATTTTGATGTCTGACGACATGACTTACTCCTTGGATTTGCCCTTAGGCTTCTTCACTGGTTTCGGAACTTCGGCGGGCTTGCGCCGCGCCAGCTCTTCCTCACTCGGGGTTGCCCATTTAATGCTCATGGGTCAACTCACGCAGCAGCGATTGCGGCAAGGGTATCCGCCCGCAGAAAGTCAGTGCCGTCCGAAAAAGCAACGACAGGGCTGCCCGCAGCGCCGTTAGACACAAAAATCATCGTGCCTGCGCCGGCAGTAACAGCCGAAGGCGCAGTGGCAACAGTGAATGTGGGGAGCTTGATAGCACCAGTGATGTCACCCACGAAGCCGTTGGTGGACGTTACTGGGCCGGAAAAAGTCGTTGAAGCCATTGTATTCAGGTCCTTCTACACAAGGTTTCGCCGTGCAGTCTGTGTAGCGTCAGGTAGGCGTCCTGTCTGCATGGCTGAGTTTTGCCTGCCCTTAAAGTAGCACAGCGCAATAGGGCTGTCCACGGGCGCGTTGGACATAAAAAGGCCCGCCGAAGCGGGCCTAAATGCAGAGGTGAATCGCCGCTTACGCGCCCGGAGAACCGAACACCGCACGCCAGTCACTGACACCGAAGCTGTAACGCTCACGGGCCTTGAATCGCATGTTATCTGTGTCGAAGTCGCCCTCCATTGCAGTCCGGATCGGGCTACGCTGGAACATCTTGAAGCCATTTGGCGCGTCAGTCTTGATGAAAAACGCGTCAGTGTCTGTCAAGAAATGGTTTACAACAGCCCCTTCCGGAATCATGCCCATGGATTTCGATGCGTTCAAATCGTTGTCCGCGGTGGCAGACCGCAGGTTCGAATTGATGACGCGCTCTGCGATAAACTGCAGTTCCTTGGGGATGATCATCTTCATGCCGCGAACGGCAATCTTCAGACCGCGCTCATCCGTGAACCCTGCGATGTCAATGAGCATCTGCTCAAGCGACGTCTCGTTAAGGTCCGCGGCCACAGCAAGCTGGTTGCTGCGGTTGCCCGACAACGTCGGGTGTGCGCTCGAACAAAGGGCAGCACCATCCCCGACGGGGTTTGTGGCGCTAAACGCATTGTTCAGGATTGAAGCAGCTTTGATCTGCTTTGTCTGGGACATGGACCGTGCCAGAGCGCGGGTATAGCGCGCTGCCAAACGATCATACAGATTGTCTTCAATCGCCTCTGCGGTAATTGAGAACGCCAGTGCGATGGTCTCGTGTGTATAACGCGCAGTGTAAGTTTCCTGTGCGTCATCAAACGAAATTGCGCCACCCTCCGATTTAACGGGGGCCGTCCCAAATCCGCCGAGCATAACTTCCTCTTCAAACGCCCGGTCCGAAGACTCCTCGTCGAAGATTTCCGAATGCTCGTTTTCGTAACGATCGTACTCCAAGCCGAACAGCGCGTTAAGGCCTGGTTCAAGCTCTTTCGCTAATTGTGCGCGAGAGATAGCCATGTTTTAACCCTCCTTATACGCCCGTCGAATCCGCAGTGGTCTGCGAATCAAAACGACGGGTTGCTGCGTTGAAATGAGAGTTGATCCGGACCAACAGGTGCGCGCCTGCCACACCGTAATCGCTATTGGCCTCGTCATCGACAAGACCCACGATACGCAGGGGCAGAGTTGCAGTGGTGGCGATGGAAGAAACGCTCAACTGCGAGTTGGAGCGACCGACAGCGGTCACACCGGTACGGGCTGAAGTCCCCAGCGATGCGTTGGCAAACACGCCTGCCAAAGCAGTGGCGCGGTTGGTCAAAGTAGCATCTGCAGCAACCACGAACAACTGATCGGGGTTATCTGCAACAAAGGCTTTTACAGGGTAGTTTGTGTCTACAGCCACGCTTGCCGCGCCAGGCCAGAAATTAAGAAACACAGGTTTCTTCTGGACGCTGTCGTGGTATTGAATGCCTGTCAGGACGCCGAGTGCGGCTGTTGTGCCGCCGGCAGTATCCCCAGCTTGGTTGATTACGCCTGCAGATGTAGGCACAACCAGACTATTCTGGAAAATCGCGTTGGCGTTATCCGCAGCGATTTCGTACTCAGTGACACCAGTGCTGTTCACACTGGAGCCAACTAGCCCAACAGGACGAAGGCCAAAGGCAGTTTCGGCATTTGCCATAACTTTTCTCCGTCGTTAGGGGCCACGCTTATTTGCGTGGGCCGCCAAAGGTTACACGAGATTGACGATCCGGTCGTGTGATCGTCATGGTGGAGTGGGAGTTCTCGCGCATCATATCGTGATCCACTGCGGCCATCTGGTCGGAGTTCCGTTGCCGGAAATACTCTGACCGCTCGGCCACCGTTTCCACGGGAATACGAGCGAGAAGTAGTCCGCCTACGCCAAAGACACCCTCATATTTTCCTGAATCAACCACTGGTGACTCGAAGTCCGGATACTCGTCCTGACGGACAAGTTCGTAACCTTCGCGTACTCGGGCGGAAATGTTTTTGCGGTCATCAAAACCACGAACTTCTGCACGAATCCACCGGTGCTTATACCCTTCTGGGGCAGGAGGAGCGTCTAGCATTGACGGGGGAGCCCAAGGTCTGCGAGCAGCCTCTTTGTCCCGGGTCTTGTTTGCGCGAGGGGCACGGTCAACGCCCGCGTAACGATCATTTTTCGTCTCTTCGGTCATTTTCTTACCTCTTCACGTATTTCGCATATTCTTCAAGCGGCACACCCAATTTTTTCGCAATGGCGACTTCGGTCGGGGTGAGACGAACCTTTTTACTGCGTCCAGACGTATTACCGTTTGTGCGGGACACACCAGCTACCGCCTGGACGGGACGGCGACTGGCACCCGAATCGTTTGCAGGGGCCGACGAAAACTCTTGTGGGAAGCGTTTTCGGAGCCGCTGATCGAGCTCACTATAGTACTCATCGGCCTCCGGGTCAAACCCTTCATCTTCGATGAGCTTTTTGTGTATTCCGAAGGCGGCAAAAGTCATGGCCTCGTCTTGGCCGAACCACGTGTTCCTTTCCGCCCAAGACTCCGCTTTAGGGTCCGGGCGGATAATCTTCTGCTGTTGTGGCTGCTGCTGCGGTGCGTACTGCTGCTGCGGGGCATATTGCGGCGCGGCCTGCTGCGTGGCTTGCTGCTCACGCATTTCCTGCCCGCGCTTTGCCTCGCGGTACTTTTCCGCGGCAGAGTAAAGATGGTTGAGGCGCCGCTGGTTCTCGATGACGCCGTCAGAGTCGCCCATTTCGACCGCGCGCTTCAAAGCGCTTTCCGCGGTCTTTGTTTCGATATCTAGGCGGCCGCCATATTCTTGCATATAGCCGGTGTCGAGCTGCTTCATGCGCGCCTGAAGAGTATGCGTTTCATGCGTCACTTGCTGCGCATACCGCAGGGCTTCCTGCTCGCGCCGCTCGGCGTCGCGCATTTTCTTGGTCAGGCGGTTGATCCGCTTTTGCGCAGCCCCCTGATAATCCTCTTGCTCGTTAGACTCGCTGTCCGCGACGTCTTTGTCCGACGCTGCAATTTCTACTTCTGCAGCCTCTTGCTCGTCCATTTCGATGTCCAAGTCATCCGCTGACCCAAACGTGTTTTCTGTCGCACTCATGGTCTTGTCCCCCTTACAGGCTTAAAATGTCTTCTGGATCGCCGATCACGGCAAGGATTTCGTCGTCGTTCAAGATACGGACTTCCCCGCCATCTATGCGGAACCGTGATCCCGCGTAGCGCGCAAAAATTACCCAGTCGCCTGTCTTGCACCATGCACCTGCGGGAAACTTCGCTTCATCCTGGTAGCACAACGGCCCCTGCTTCATCACGTATCCGACAACCGTGCTGAGCTGCCCATCCTCGACAACCTTGTCAGGAAGATGCAGCCCTCCGGCTGTTTTGGATTTGCCGCGATACGGCAAAATCAGCATACGCCAGCCCGTGGGCTGCGGCATGCGGTCCAAAATGGATTGATCGGCTTTTGTCGGGTCCAAGACCCTGTCCTCTGGGGGGACATACATCGACGCCATCGCCGCTTGCGCGGCCGAGATGTCGATGGAAGATGTGACTGATTCAGTCATTTTTGAGCTCCTGTTTATCTAGCAGGCCCGAGAGTTCCTGAGCTACGAAATTGAGGGCGTTTAATTCGCCCATGCAGAGCTGATACTGCTCCATTGTTCGGATACCATTGTTCTCAAGGGTATCCAAAACCATCGTGCGGCGCTCCTTGATGGAGCGCTGCACAAATTGTACTATGTCTAGTTCTTCCATGCGATATTATATAGCATATCGTATATGGCGTGACCAGCCATTTTAGGCTGCGCTTTTATTTCGACGAAAACTTCCCGCCGCGCAAAGCCGCGCCCATACCGCGCTTTTGACCCGTCGTGGACGAACCTTTCGCGGTGTTGGGCGTCGCAATATCCTTGACATCGCTGTACGGGATGCTGCCCTGACCCGCGATTACGGCCTTTTTAGAAGCCGCAGCGGTCTTGCCAGGGGCTGCGCCCATGTAATTCACTTTCCTGTCCATCACTGTCTCCTTTGGTTTGCCATTTGAAGTTGCGCGGCAACGCGCATACGTTCGCGGTCCGCGGTTGCCTGCAGTTTGACCATTGTCAATTCGCGTGTCTGCTGTATGCGCTGGGCCTGCTCCTGCGCGCGCTGCTCCGCTTTTTGCTGGGCCAGCGCCAATTCGTCGCGGTCCAGCTCAATCTGCGCCTGATCCTTTTGCGAGCGCATTTGGAGCTCCTGCTCTTTCAGCGCGATCAACGGATCAGGCTGCCCGGCCTCGCCGGTGATCTGGGAGTTCAACTCCCGCAAAGCCTGCAAGTCTTCGGCAATCTGCTGGGCGACCAAAGCCTGCACCTGAACGTCGATTTCAGGCGTAATCTCTTGGCCCTGCATCATCTCCGTCACCTGCTCCATAACCGTTTGTACGGCTTTGAGCCGTACATGGTCCATGATGTGCTTTTGCAAGGCGACTGCGATCATCGGAGCCTGCGCAACAATCCCTGAAGCACCAAACACCAAATGGGACATGATGTGGGCGTCGTGATTTTGGCCCTCAAACGCCTGCATCTGCACTTGATTCAGAGCGTCAATGTTCTCGGTGGCGGGGTCTTTCGGCGCCGCCTCTTGCTCTTCTTGCGGCTTCAGAATCTTGTCGATGTCCCGCACCCCAAGCGCCTCGTACATACGGTGCATCGCCTCGTACATATCGTGCATTTCGGGCGCCTGCGTCGCCAACTGCAACTGAGCCTGTGCCAAAGCAATGCGCTGCGCCTGGCTGAAGATGTTGGGGTCGGAAACAGGGATGACGTCCACGCGATCGTCAAAATCCTGCGCCATGATGGTCTGATCTGCCCCAGCGACCGTATAAGGATATTCCTGCGGCAGCGATTCCTTCATCACGCGCGCCAGAAGCTTGAACTCCCGCCGCATTGCGTAGTGCATGCGCTTGTGAACAGCGCTCATCACCCGCGCGCCCTGCTCCATCATAGCAATCGTCGTGCCAACCGCAGCCTGCTGGTTGCCGTCGCCCACTTTCAAATCAGTGATCGTGGCAAACCGCTGGCCCGCTTGAACCACAAATCCCAAAAGCTGGAACAGCGTGCCATCCGGCCCCTTGAACGGCAAAGGCATCAAACTGTCGCGGATCGCGCCGCCCGGGCTGTCCACGTCGCGGAACTCCCCCGGCTGCAGAGGCTCGTCGTTGTCCCTGATCCGCAGTCCGCGGGCCTTGAAACCCGCAGGCAGGTTCGACAGCGTTCCGGCGTCAATCAACTGCCGCAAAGCGGCCGTCGCGGTCCGCGACAAACCGCCAATGGTGTGGATCAGGCCCAGCCCGTAGAAGCCGAAGCCGGGCAGGAACTTGTAGTGCACGAAATAGCCGATCTTGGTGCGCTTGGGGTCGTCCTCGCGGTAATTGCGGCGAATCGACAGCACGTCGCCGGTGTCTTCGCAAATCGTCACAAGGTAAGGCAGGCGAATGCCGGTCTCTTCTCCGTCTTCCCCGATATCCTCGTAGCCCGGCAGGTCTAGGTCGACATGGAACTCCAGAAGCGTGATGTCGTAATCAATCATCGACGCCGAAGTGCCCGAAATCTTGTCCTCTACCTCGGCAATGTCGTCCTGCTTGGCCGTCGAAGCGTGCAGCGGGATGTCCCGATAAAATCCGGAGACCTGCATTTTCCGGACATCGTTCCACGGCATGCGGATAATTTGGGCAACAAAAGGCGACGTCTCCAAGTCCGACGCGTCATAGGGCACCACAAGGTTCTCGGCAGGCACAAACTTGCTGACCACCCGATCAAGGTTGGAGTCAAAATACACCTTTTTGAACGTCGATCCCGCCAGCGGCAGGTAAAATAGCATCTGATCAAACTCGGGCGTGTACTCTTCCGCCTCGTTCATCAGGAAATAATTCATAAAATCTTTGACGCGCTTGCTCTGCGCCTGCTTTTCCTTGGTCAGCTCGCCCATGACCTGCGTCCGGACAGGGCCTTCCGCCGGCAAAAGCTCGTTGAACGCCTGCGCTTGGAACTGCGTGGCGGCCTCGGCCAAAAGTGGGTGCGTGACGCCCGTTGCGCCCTTGAATGGCTGCGTGCGCTCTTGGTAATTGAAGCCCAAAAGCTCCAAGCCCTTGCTGTATTCCTGCTCCCAGTCGCCGCGGCTTTCCTTGGCGCTGTCGTACTGCGCCATCAGATCGCTTGCCGTGGCTCCCAGCTCGCCGTTGTCCAAGTCTTCAGCAAGGTTTCTGCCAAAGTCCCCTTCGTCCCCAGCTTCGGCTTGGGGGTCAAAATCAACCGTGACGCCGCCATCGTCCTCTTCAACAATGTCGATGCCCTCAACAAAAGGCACCCGTGACGCCATTAAGGCGCCAGGCATTGCGATATCAAGGTCGATCTCGGCTTGCGCCAAGTTCGGATCGTCGTTCTCGCGCTCAACAAAAGAAGCAGTCGGGGCTCGCGCCATAAAATCCTCCTAACGGTCAGACACCGTAGATTTGTGCCAACTTACCACGCAAAAGGCAAATTGACTAGCGCGGTGCGTTAATTTGCAAAGGGTCGATAAAGCGCTGCGGCCGCGCAATGGGTCGAAGGGAGCTTTCCACCGGAGGTGCGCCCAAAGGCGCCAGCTGCCCAGGCATTTCCGGCAAGGGGGCCGGTGGCTGCGGCGCGGCCATGGTTTGACCCAAAGACCCCAGAATAGACAAAATCTGGTCGTCCTGCGAAACAGGCGGCTGGCCGGACCGGTCGGGCCGAGCAACAGGGCGCACAACGCCCAATTCCGCCGCAGCTTGCGACCGCGTTTGCCCCAAAGACGGGTCCGTCATCGGCGTGCCCGTGATCCGCGAAACGTAGTTGATCGTCTCCTTGAACGGAGGAATCCCGCCATACTTGCTCACGTTGCCGGGACCCGCGTTATACGCCGCCAAAGCCAGAGGCACCGTGTGGAACTCGTCAAGCTGCTGGCGCAAATACCGCGCGCCGCCGCGCATGTTATCCGCAGGATCAGTGCGGTCCACGCCCAAATCATTCGCCGTGCCGGGCATCAGCTGCATATATCCAAAAGCGCCCTTCTTGCTCTGCGCGTTCGGGTTGCCGCTGCTTTCCTGCTGGATGACCCGCAGCATCAACTCCGGATCAATGCCCTCTTGGCGCGCGATCTCGTAAGGGTCCACGCCAGACTCCTGCATAATCTTGGCACGCAGGCGCTCCAACGTCGACGACGGAACGCCGACCTCGCCGCCCTCGCTCATAAATTGCGCAAAGCCCTCAATGCCCCGCGGTCCGCGGAACATGTCCCGCGCCGTAGCGTTCAAGGTGCCAATGCCTGCGGGCTGCATTATCACTTCTCCTCCGTTTCGATAATTTCTGACCGCGGTCCGCGAACCGGGGGCTTGCGTAAAGCCCTGCCGCAAAGCAGTATTGTACCCCTCAATCAGCTCCTGCCGGCGAGCAGGCTCATAGACAAACTCGTCCAAAGTGAACAAGAACTCGTCCGGAGAAAGATCGAAAAGGTTGGACATGCAAAAGCCCTTGGCCGCGGTTTGTCAAACCATACCATAGCTTCGCGGCCAACGGAACTACCCATAATACGCGCGTATCCTCGGGCTCTCGTCGTCGTCCACGGACCAATCGTCCGTCGGCAAACTGACAAAATTGCCCTGCCGATACCGCATCATCGCCTGCGTGGTGCTGTCAACAAAATCGTCATGTTCCCCGTTTGGGAACGCCGCGCACTCCTCGATCACATCCAAAGCCCACTGCTCGTCAGGCGCCCACACCATCCCCGCCTCAAACAAAGGCGCAATGCTGTGCGCCCGACTGACCTTGTCGTTCCCACGGCTTGGCGTGAAGTTGACAACAGGAATCCCCATGTTGCGCAGCTCCTGCGTCAAAGGCGTGCCCGTAGCCTTGGCCTCGATGATCACCGTCTCCGGTTCCCAAAACTGGAAGTTCTCCCACGCCACACGCTTCAACTCCGGAAAATCCCAGCGCCCCTTCTTGGCGTCCAACAGCAACAAACCAGGCGGCCCGCCCTCGTCCATCCGAAAGACCCCCCACGTCGTGATCGCAGAATAGTCCGCAGTCTGCCGCTTCGAGAACGCCGTGTCGTAGCTCTGGATGACATACTCCAAAGGCGGTATCTTGTCCTTCTCCCACACACGCCACCACTCGCGCTTCAAAATCGAAGTCTCGTCACCCGTCGGGTTCTGCTGATACTGCGCGTTCCACTTGCTCGGCGGGATCGAAGCCTTGACCCGCTCCAAATCGCCAATCGGCCAATACTCCGGCCAACACGATTTCCCGCTCGGCATGATCGCAGGAAGCTCAACCACCTCCCACTGATCGGCCAACGGATCACGGGCCTGCGCCCGAATCAACTGACCTGTCAAGTCCTTCTCTGACCAGCGGGTCATAACCACAACAATCGCGCCCCCAGGCTGCAAACGCTGTCGCGGACCACCCGTGTACCAATCCCAAGCATCGTCAAACCCCGTGTTCGACATCAGCGTCTGCTCCGAATGAGGGTCGTCGATAATAATCAAATCCCCGCCGCGGCCCGCCAAGTTCGATCCAACACCAACAGCGTAATACATTCCCCCGCGGTCCGTGTCCCACCGACCAGACGCTTTCGAATCCGCCGCAAGCTTTACAGAAAACACATCCGCGTAATCTTCTCGCTCAATTAAGTTCTTCGTCTTTCGACCAAAGCTGACCGCCAATTCCGTCGTGTGCGTCGCCTGAATTATTTTCTTATTCGGAAACTTTCCCATAAACCACGCCGGAAACAAGAAACTCGCAAACTCCGATTTCGTATGACGCGGCGGCATATTGATAATCAGACGCTTTAATTCGCCATTCGCCACCCTCTCCAATTTGTCAGCAATAATCCGATGGTGGTTGCCCGCGATAAATTCAGGCCAGACATTCTTCACAAATGTCAGAAAATCATCTTGGCACCGGTCCTTCTTCTCCAACTGCGCCAGACGAAGCTGCAGCTTCAGAAGCTTGTCGTTTGCGTTGTCTGTGTCCATGGACGTCAACCCCTTTTTACCGCTGCGCAACCTAGCACATTTTGTGATCACAAAACAGCCTCTGTTTTATGAGATAATATGCGATGCCTAAAATACACCCCCCATACACCCAAAAACAAGCCCATCCACAGGTTTCAAAATATATATTTTAGGGGGCCCAGGGGACCCAAATAGCATTTGTGATCACAAATCCGCGGATCGCGGGCCAAAAACCGTCCCTCACCCAGATTTTGCACGAAAAAATATCAGAAGGGCACGGTTTGTGATCACAAAATCGCGGACCGCGGTTAATGTTTCACGTGAAACAATTCTCAAACGAAAAAAAATTAGGATTGTTAGCGACGAACATGGTCCATGCGCTCGTTGCCACCGGCCCCGCCCCCGGACCGCGAAAAACGTAGCGAAAACAGTGGCTTACGGACCTTTTAGCCTCAATTGCCATGGGGGCCCCTAGACACGCGGCGCGCGGGTCGCGGCCGGCGGATCGGGGCGCGCGGGCGGGGGGGCGCGGCCGGCGGATCGGGGCAGCGGCCGGCGGGTGTCGCCTGGTCGGCCACCGGGCAGGGCAGGACCGGCCACCGGATGTCGCCTGGGGCAGCGGGCAGCGGATCCGATGTCGCCTGGGGC
>Ga0222654_1000865_pt1 | contig 15289 bp, 9 predicted proteins | sample AntAcemetagen421_FD_179805 | JGI IMG/M metagenome (GOLD analysis project Ga0222654, IMG submission 179805) | Saline water microbial communities from Ace Lake, Antarctica - #421 | ecosystem: Environmental > Aquatic > Non-marine Saline and Alkaline > Saline | place: Antarctica: Ace Lake | collected... | reverse complement strand
TACTCCGGAGAATGCGTTCGTTCCCCCGGAAAGTCTAGTCATTTTTCAATACCTCCTTCGCTACCAAGGACTTTCAGTCTCAGATGAAGGAGCCCTGCAGCAAATGGTTAAACCTGATTCGCAGTCTCGGCCTTGCGACTCCGGACCAGACCGAAGTCCTCTTGCAGGATGGCACTTGGACGGCTGATGCACTCTATAAATCAGCTCGCACACTTGTCCTACTATCGGAGCCTTCTTCGGAACTTCGAGCTTACGCGTCAGACCGCGCCTACGAAGTCATCTACTTCAGTGCAGACGAATCGTCTTGGCGTGAGACACTGGCTAAACACTCAGAAGTTTTCGGTTCTGTCGCGTAAACAATGACGGCACGTAATCACCATTTCATCCCGCAAACCTACTTAAGAGGCTTCTCCGAGAAACTCGGAGGCAAGCAACAGCTCGCAGCATACAGTTTTGATTCGCGAAAAGAGTTCATTACATCGCCCCGCAATGTAGCTACAGAGCGAGATTTTAACCGCATTGATTCAGATTCGGAAGACCCCAACTACCTTGAATACTCTATGGGAGAGTTTGAAGCGAGCATATCGCCAACGATCAATAGAATTGGGCGAGACAAGGTTTTGTCCGAAGAAACACTTTCTGTTATCCTTACCATGATGGCTCTTTATTCTGTCTGTAATCCGGCGGTTCGAGATCAGGTTCATTCACATCATGAGAAAGTGATGAAACTAATGCTGAAACATGCTGCATGCGATGAAGGACGTTTTCAGTCAATGCTCGAACAATATGAAGCAGATGGCTTCGATGCGTCAGGTATATCGCGAGACGACCTCGCCTCAGAGCTCCGTGGAGATAACCTCAAACTGGAGAAAAACCGTGAATTCTTGATCGATATTGAGATGCAGCAAATCGTTCCTATCACTAAATGCCTTGCCGAAAGGCAGTGGAATTTACTTTCGAAAGATTCATCTACTGGAAACTTTATAACATGCGATCGGCCAGTCTCTATAGAATGGATTAAGCCTGATGAAGTTCCTCCTTTCTTAAGGAACAGTCCAGGTCTGGCGCTTCGAAATACCATAGTCTTCTTCCCTCTAAATAGGAACATGTGTGTCGCGGGGAGTTTTGAAGGTTATTTTCGTGATTGCATCGTTACGCCTGATATCGTCGCTCATACAAATTCTGCACAGATAGCATCAGCGAACAGGCAAATTTATTATTACCCGAATGAAGGGTTTAAGTTCAGAGCAAAAAACAATTTGGTTAATAATTCTGACCTTGAAAAGCATTTTAATAAATGAGCACTTCGACACTTTCTGAATTTACTCCCGGCTCCTTAATCCACGCCCGTGGTCGCGAATGGGTCGTCCAGCCCGGATCGAATGAGGTTGGCCTGAAGCTTCGTCCCCTCGGTGGTTCCGACGAAGACCTTACATTCATCCTTCCCGAGCTGGAGCTGGATCCGCCACGTGCAGCGACCTTCCCGCCCCCAGACCCCGCACTCCGAGGTAACCACACTTCAGCGCTCCTGTTAAGTGACGCACTGAAGTTGAAACTACGCTCAGGAGCCGGGCCATTCCGTTCGTTCTCGAATATCGCAGTTGAGCCACGTGCCTACCAGCTAGTGCCTCTACTCATGGCGCTGCGCTTACCAACAGTTCGCCTGCTGATTGCGGATGATGTCGGTATCGGTAAAACGATCGAAGCGGGCCTCATCGCCCGAGAACTCTACGACCGAGGTGAAATCACCAAGTTCGCCGTGTTGTGCCCGCCTCATTTGGTGGACCAATGGCAGAGCGAACTCGAAAAACATTTCCACTTCAAAGCAGTCACGCTCACTTCGTCTTCAGCTCGTCGAGTTGAAAAAGGCCTACCTCCGGGCGTCTCTCTATTCGATCAGCATCCCTTTGTAGTCGTCAGCCTCGACTACATTAAGAGCGACACGCACCGCGCTCACTTCCTCAATATTGCGCCAGAGTGTATCATTGTGGATGAAGCCCACGCATGCTCGACCCATGGCAAGGGCAAGCAGCTACGTTTCGAGCTGCTCCAACAGCTCGCGGAAGACGATGAGCGGCACATGCTCTTTCTCTCGGCCACGCCGCACTCGGGAAACGACGAAGCCTTTCATAATCTGCTTTCGCTGTTGAAGCAGGAGTTCATCCAGCTGAAGGATGGCAGCCAGAGTATTCGCGGCAAATTACGCGAAGAACTCGCCAAACACTTTGTGCAACGGCGTCGTAAAGACATCGAAGAGTGGCAAGACCTTAGCGTATTCCCACGTCGCATGACGACCGAGATTACCTACAACCTTTCCGGTGATTGGGGTAATTTCTTTGATGACGTTCAAGCCTACTGCCTCGAAATCGCAGAACGCGCCGAAGCGCGCGATCATTCGATTAAGCACATGATCTGGTATGCGACGCTCGCGCTCTTGCGTTGTGTGGCTTCGTCGCCTGCTGCCGCGGAAAAGGCACTGTCCACCCGTCTCACTGGCACGCTCGAAGAGATGGAAGCACTTGCCGACGAAAGCCGAATCAAGGACGCGGAGGGCGACGACCTCAGTTCCAGTGATTTAGAGCCTGCGGGTGCGATCGAGGAGACCGAGTCACTACACGAACTCATTGCGACTGCAAAACGTCTCCAAGGTATGGTCGGCGACCCTAAGTTGACCGCGCTCATGAGCCATCTAGAGGAGCTAGTCAAAGACGGCTTCCGGCCTGTTGTCTTTTGTCGCTACGTGGCGACGGCTCATTACGTGGCCGAACACGTTCGCAAGCATTTCAAAAAAGCCACCGTTGTCGCGATCACCGGCGAGTTCACGCCTGAAGAGCGCGAGCTACGTGTGCGCCAGTTGGGCGACGAAGACCAACCAATCCTGATTGCGACCGATTGCCTATCTGAGGGCATCAATTTACAAGAAGAGTTTAATTCAGTGGTTCACTATGACCTCGCATGGAATCCCACTCGCCACGAGCAGCGCGAAGGTCGCGTTGACCGTTTCGGCCAGAAGAGTCCGGAAGTTCGTTGCACCATGCTTTGGGGGCAGGACAATCCAGTTGATGGCTTCATCCTCAATGTCATTGTCCGTAAAGCGCGGGACATTCAAAAGGAACTGGGCGTGCTCGTTCCTTTGCCGCAGGACGAAAAACGCATCAATCAAGCCATGATTAAGGCCGCGCTTCTGAAGCGAAATAACCAAGCTGGCTCTAATAAGCAAATGGAGCTTAGTCTTGAAGAAGCGATCGAAGAAGCACTCAACCCTCTCAAATCCGAGTGGGAAGACGCCTACAAAAAGGCGAAGGCTAATCGCACCGTCTTTGCGCAGCGTCGCCTCACTCCCGAAGATGTGCTCCCAGAATGGGACAAGCAGCTAAAGTTGATTGGTGATGCGCATTCTATCGAGCGCTTTGTCAAAAACGCCTGCGCACGCCTGAATGCGCCATTGGAGAAAAGTAAAAAAAGTTGGCGCTTCTTACCTCAGCACTTACCGCAAACCTTGCGTGAGCGTCTCGCTGAAGAAGGTATCGCTAAAGAGCTACGGATCGATTTCCATTATCCGCCGAACTCACAGACACACTTCATCCATCGCACACATCCATTGGTCGCGATTCTTGCCGATAGCCTACTGGAGACCGCACTGCAGGAAGCCTCACCTATTGCCAGCCGTTGTGCGGCGACAGTTACCGACGCTGTCCAGGTGATTACCCGGGTTTACTTACTCCGCCTGCGCCATCAATTGACCTACCGGCGCTACAAGAAGCCCCGCACGCTCATGGCCGAGGAGACCGCTGCGATCGCGCTTGAAGGACAACTGAGCCCACGCTGGCTGGATCCGTCCGAGGTCAATCGACTCCTCGAAGTCGTGCCTACGGGCAACCTCAAAGATGGCCCAGCCCAAGATGCCATTAGCAAGGCTTTAGAATATCTCGAAGCCAATACGAAGCGACTCGAAGCACTGGCCACCGAGCGTGCCGATGCACTCCTGCAAGATCACCTTCGCATTCGCCATGCGGCTCGGGACATCGGCGAGTTCGAAGTCAGTCCCTGTCTTCCCGTTGATGTCATCGGCACCTACGTCCTCCTGCCAGATAGCCTTTAAGCCCAATGTCTCGCCGTAATAACAACGACTCACTCATCTTCGATTCCCTTCAACTGGAGGGCGGCCTCTTCGTGCCTGCTATTTTAGAAAAGGCAGCCCGTGGAGAGCACGAACACCAGAAGTCCGCCGACTACGCACTGCCCAAGGGCCTAAGCTTGATCGATGAGCAAGGTCGTGCCTTTCGCATCGCTTCCGCACTGTGGAAAAGCTTTCAGCCCGTCCGCGAACGCTCAGATATCGATGCGCAAAAAGCTACGCAGGGGTTCGTCATCGAACTGCTGCGCGATACGCTCGGCTATGCCGACATTCACGAGCTCGCTGAACCCATCGAGATTGGTGAACGTGCCTATCCGATCGCGCTAATGGCTCGCGGCCGTGTGCCGATTGTCGTCGCTGCGCACGACCTTGAGTTGGATACTCCGGACGAACGCTTTGCAGTCGTCGGTTCCGGGGCACGGCGTAAATCGGCTTACCAACTGGCGCAGCAATTCCTCAACGCCAGCGATCCTTGTGCCTGGGCCATCGCCATCAATGGACTCAAGCTACGCCTCCTACGTGATGCGGATACTTTAACCCGCCCCAGCTATCTTGAAGTCGACCTAGAGTTAATGCTCAAAGATAAGAGCTACGCCGATTTCGCGGCTCTCTGGCGTTTGTTACATGCCACGCGCGCAGGTGCGCCCGATGCCGCCGGCGAAGCCTGTATTTGGGAAACATGGAAACTCGAAGGCCAGGCCCAAGGTCAGCGTGTTCGTAATGCGATGCGTATCGGTGTGACCGAAGCACTCCAGACACTCGGCGATGCCTTTTTACAATACCCCGCCAATACCGATCTACGTGATCGCTTGCAGGACGGCTCACTCTCGGTCGATGCCTACTTCCAGCAAATCCTTCGGCTAGTTTACCGCTTCCTCTTTCTATTTACCGTCGAAGAACGTGAGCAGCTGCATGTCAAAGATCTCTCCACCCGCGGAGTCGCTGCCCGTCGTTCGTATGCCGAAGGCTACAGCATGCGTCGTCTGCGTGACCGTGCACTCCGTCGCTTCGGATTCGATAAATATACCGACTTGTGGGAAGGTATTCGCATCGTCTTCCGCGGACTACAGGAAGGCCAAGCTCAACTTGCGCTGCCTGCACTGGGTGGACTGTTTGCCGACGATCAATGCCCCGACCTTGAGCGAGCTCAGATAGACAACCGCGCTCTGCTCCAGGTGATGCGTCACCTACGCTGGTCGTCCGCCTCGGGGCATCTCTCGGCAGTGGATTTTCGCAATATGGGGCCCGAAGAGCTTGGCTCGGTTTATGAGAGCCTGCTCGAACTCGTGCCAACTGTTGATCTTGCAACCAAATCTTTCGGCTTTGTCGGTATCACGGATGACGGCAGTAGTGATGGCAACGCCCGTAAAACTTCAGGCAGTTACTACACGCCCGATTCGCTCGTCCAACAGTTACTCGACACTGCATTGGAGCCCGTCATTAAGCAGCGCATTGCCGACAATCCGGAAAACCCGACTCAGGCGATTCTCGACATCAGCGTAATTGACCCTGCATGTGGCAGCGGGCACTTTTTACTTGGTGCTGCGCGCCGCCTTGCGGAGCGTTTGGCCGAGCTACGTGCCGTCGAAGGAGCCGTGCAGAAAGAGGACTACTACCACGCACTGCGTGAAGTCATCAATCATTGCATCTATGGCGTCGACCGCAACCCGATGGCACTGGAACTCGCTCGCACCGCGCTCTGGCTGGAAGGCTATGAACCGGGCCAACCATTATCCTTTCTTGGGCACCACTTAGTCTGTGGTGATGCACTCCTCGGGCTGACTGATTTCAAGCAGTTAGAGTATGGCATTCCTAAAGACGCTTTCAAAGCACTGTCTGGCGATAGTAAGGAGATCTGCAAAGAACTCGGTGCAACCAACACCGCCGCGCTCAAAGATCTTAAAAAGCGTCTCAAAGACAAAAACGTCCAGCTCTTCGCAGCCGATGAGTTTGAAGACATTTTTGCCAAACTCGACAAGATCGAGAAGATGCCCGACGACACCACGCGGCGAGTGAAAGCCAAGGAACGAGCCTACGCCCAGTTCCTCGAAGAAGCACAGGACAGTTCGCTAGCACATGCGGCAGATTTGGTTACAGCAGCTTATTTGACGACGAAAGACAGTTCAGAGAGCAGTCGTCTTTGCCCAACGACTGATACTTTGTTGGATCTGCTTTTTTCTGAAAAGGATCGTGAACGCCCCACGCAAATTATCGAAGCAGCAAGTCGAGTTTCCCGTGAAGCGCAGGTGCTACATTGGCCGCTTGCGTTTGCACAAATCTTCGCGCGTGGCGGTTTCAGTTGTGTGCTGGGGAATCCTCCATGGGAGATGTTGCAGTTAGATCCTCAAGAATACTTTGCAGCTAGGGCACCTGCTGTGGCAAATGCGAAGAATATGGCCGCACGAGATCGAATGATTACTGAACTTGCCGTGAGTGCTCCAGCTCTCTATCAGCAATATTATTCTGAACTTAGAAAGACTGAATCTATCCAAGCGTTTGTTCACAGCTCTGAACGCTTTAAATATTCCGGGCATGGAAGGATTAATACGGCATCATTATTTACAGAAACGTTTACCTTGCTTACCTCTGTGGAAGGTCGAGCCGGACTCGTTTCTCCATCGGGAATAGCTACAGATTCGTTTACTCAGAAATTATGGAGGTATGTTTCTGAAGGCAATCGCTTGATCAGTCTCTATGATTTTGAAAACCGACTAGGCATTTTCGCAGGAGTGCATCGTAGTTATAAATTCTGCCTTCTGACACTCGGTCAATCCGAGGAGGCTGAGTTTGCTTTTTTCTTACATGGCCCTGAGCAAATTGATGACAGCCGCCGCACCTTTACTTTGAGCTCCGATGATTTTGGATTAATCAATCCAAACACACTCACATGTCCAGTATTTCGATCGAATGTGGATGCAGAACTTACTAAAAAAGTATACCGCCGCGTGCCTGCTTTACTGAGGGAGAGCTCTGATAGCATCGAAGAAGAGAATCCATGGGGCATTCAATTTCAACTGATGTTCATGATGAACACAGACAGCGTTCTCTTCCAAGATGAACCAGTAGCCGGCTTATTGCCACTCTACGAAGCGAAGATGATGCATCAGTTTGATCATCGCTGGGCGACCTATTATTGGAATAAAGATAAAAATGCGAACGACTCCCAAAACGTTGAACTCGCCCAGAAGGCGGACTCGAACTATAATATCCGGCCGCGCTACTGGGTCGATGAGCGACAAGTGATCGCCCGTATTGCTCGCGCACCAAAGTGCGTTATTCAGGCATGGTTAGCTGGAAAGCCTGACTGCTTGCTCAAAGCCGTGGCCAACTGGATCGAGTCTGCCAACGAAGACGACCTACTTTCCGGTTTTTCTGATGAGACGCCACGCCAACGGGTGATAGCCAAAGGCGGTGACCGCTTCGACCATCTGCCTAAAGCTAATAATGACTGGCGAGATGGAAAAGCCGTCCTCGAATGTCAGAACTGGGACGCCTTAACCGAGTCCGAACTCCAGTTAACACAAACGGCTGAAACTCTCGACGCTGCGCTCTCAAGTATACTGGATAGCCGCAGCCCTCGTTGGCTCATGGGATGGCGAGATATTTGTCGCTCAACAGATGAGCGCACGGTCATCGCGAGCGTGATTCCGCGTGTAGGCGTTGGAAATAATATGCCGATTATGCTTTTCGATGAAAGTATTTCAAAATCACTGCATGCGGCATTATTAGGAAATTTAGTTTCTTTGGTCTTCGATTTCGTCGCTCGCCATAAAGTCGGTGGAATACACTTAAACTTTTTCATATATAAACAACTTCCCGTCCTGCCACCCGAATCCTACAACGAAGTCGACCTCGACTACATAGTTCCCCGGGTCTTGGAGCTGACCTACACCTCGCACGACCTCAAACCATAGGCCGAGGACTTGGGCTATCACGGCGAACCCTTCGGTTTCGATCCCGACCACCGCGCCCAACTTCGCGCCGAACTCGACGCTTACTACGCCAAACTCTACGGCCTCACCCGCGACGAGCTGCGCTACATCCTAGATCCCTCCGACACCCACGGCGACGATTACCCCTCCGAAACCTTTCGCGGCCTCAAAAATAAAGACATCAAAGCCTACAACGAATACCGCACCCAACGCCAAGTCCTCGAAGCCTGGGATGCACTTGAGAAATAGTTATGAAGATTGAGACAGAACAAGGCCCACACAGTTACAGTAAAATCGTCCCTGAGATTGGTGAGTTCTACCTGGCTTATCGGAAGGTGAAAACTGAACTCTGGTGGGCCAAGAATGTTATTTGTAAATCAGATTTAGCAGCATACGAATCACATCCAGAAACTCTTCATAAAAACCTGCTACAACTTCGGGAAAAACTGATCACCTTCAATAACGGTGAGGATATTGCAGCTGTCTTTGGAAAAGGTTTTCTAGGAACAGTCTATGATCTGCCTAAAGGGGTAAAAGCAAAATCCAAAGATCCTACATTTGTTGATCTATCCAATGATGCTTCAGGATATGACTATGAAGATGAAAGTTTAGGTATTCGTAGGATGGCGCGACCTAGTATTGATTTTCAGATTCTCGGAATGCTTTGGGCAATGAATAATGGTGCCGTCAGTGATGCCTCCCGCTCGACAGCCAGCCGTGCGAATGTCCTGCGCCGTGTAGACAAAAAGGGCATCGGTAATGTTGGTTCAGAAAGCGAAGACGAGCGTAAGCAGCGAAGGAATTCGGGGCATGGTAAAATCAACAAACTATACCCAGGGCTATATCGCTCTTATTTCTCGGCATACCGTAACTGGCGAACTGATGGATTGAAAGTCGCTGAGCAGGTGTTGGAAAACAATAAGGGTGCTTATCTCATAACCTTGGACATCAAAAACTTTTATCCAAGTATAGATACGGCAGCGCTGAGAAAGCTCACACCTTTAGGATCTACACATTTGGAGAATGTCCTTTTCACTGCCCTTGAGGCATGGGAGGAAGCTTATGGAACTCCAAGTTCTAGAGATAGCATAGAAGGAAAGAAACTTGGAATTCCTGTCGGCCTAATCGTCTCCGGATTAGTCGCGAACTTGGTTCTAGATAATCTGGATAAGTCCATTGAACGCAAATTGAACCCGCTATACTACGGCAGATATGTGGATGACATTTTCTTGGTCGTCGAGAGTCAGTCGAACATCAAAAACACGGACGATGTTCTGGCGCATATTTCAAGACGACTCGCCGAAGTGGATTCCTCTGAAGATGAATACGACCTGATCAAACGTGTTGAATTAGAATTGGTTAAAGGCGACGCCTATTTTTCGTCACAATTATGGGAGGCTTCGGCTTTTCAAATACACCCTGATAAAACGAAATGCTTCTTCCTCCAGGGCGGTAAGGGGAAAGACTTCCTTCGTGTTATTAATGAAAGCCTAATTGAGAATGGCAGTGAATGGAGGATGGTTCCAGACTTAAGTGACGCGGGTGACATCTTCCTCAAGGAAACACTATGCGCTACGGATCGCCCCAGTAAGGATCCAGTAACGCTTCGAGATGCAGATAGTTTATCCACTCGTAGACTAGGGGTGTCTCTGAATTTGCGTAGACTGGAGTCTCTGGAGCAATACCACCTAAATAAGCGCGAGTGGAAATCGCTCCGAGAAACTTTCTATGGATTTTCAATTCAGCACGTATTCACTCCGCACGGTGTGGTCGATTATGTTGGCGAGTTGCCTCGCATATTCGGCCTAGCATTTACACATGGAGACTGGTCTTCAGCCTTAGATATGTTGAAGCGTTTAGATGAGGCGCTTGCTGAACTGGCACATCTCTATTATAATCAGTCGCTTCCCATGGAACTAGACCAGTTCCTTTGTGAGAGCCTCATCGAACAATACAAGAGTGCATGTGCGAAGACATCCGAGAGTAAAGTCGCAGAGCGCGTGCTTCGAGAGATCACTCAGCTATTTGGGCCTATATATTTCCCTGAAGCGGACAATAAGCAACTTTTACAAGAGGAGCTTAACCGATATCAACAACTGGACCTGCATCGAAAAAGACATGCCACTACAGGCAAGATTGAAGATGTTAAATCCGCGTGTGAATTCTTGGATCAGTGCCAAGAGGACAATGACTTTTTTCCTGCTGGAATTATTACAAAAGCACCGAACAAAGATGTCTCGGCCTTTCTATTCCCCACGAGGCCTCTTGGTTTACTTGAAATATCTCTAGCTATAGCCAAGCCATCAAATACATCGAATACTTTCGATCGCGAAAAGATAAAGCTCTACATGAAAGCCTGCAGAGGAATCTGTTACCCAAATCAAAAGGCGATCGATGAAGATTCAAAGCATGTCGTCAGCATCACGGCTTGTTGCGAACCTAGAGATGATATCCGTGTCGCGGTAACAAATTTCCAGACTGAAGATAAGTCGTTTAAGGATTCGATTCACGGCACACCAGATCGCTCATTCGCTCGATTAGAACGCTTATTGGGGCTTGTAGATCAATTCCTAAGGCATTCACTCAAAGAGAAATGGAACGAACGAGCCCTTTATTTTGTTCTTCCAGAACTCAGCGTTCCAACTGACTGGCTTCTACCGCTTGCCAAAGTGTTTCGAGCGGCAGGCGTGTCATTAATTGCCGGAGGAGAATATGAGTATGGCAAGGGGAAGGAGTTGATCAATCCAGCGTATCTTTTCTTAACGAGTAAGGATCTCGGGTATCCTGACATGATCGCGTTGTGTCACAGCAAGAGCGAAGCTGCACATGGTGAGGCCGAAGAATTATGGCGCGCCAACCACTCATACATAAAAGTCCGTCCGAAAACTAGAATAGCTCCAGAGGCAAAGTATTATAAACATGGTAACTTTTATTTTGGCGTCGCGTTATGCAGCGAACTATCGAATGCAGAACTACACCATCATTACCGTGGCCATGTAGACGCTGTTTTCATTCCACAATGGAACCGGGACTTAGGAACATTCTCATCATTAATTGAGGCATCTTCTTATAGTATTTACGCCTATATGATCCAAGTGAACAATCGAAAGTATGGTGATAGTCGTATCAGAGTTCCAGCAAAGGAACGTCATGAGCAAGACGTAGTTAGACTTCTAGGTGGAGAGCATGATTACTACGTCACAGGCACGTTGAATATTAAGGCACTTCGAGATTTTCAAAAAGATAAGCATACGAATCCAATTAAGTTCAAGCCGACACCATCCGGCTTCAATCAGTCTGAATACAAGAAACGCTTAGGGCTAAAATAAGAATCATCATGAATTCACTCGAACGCACACTCATCGAAAAGGCTGGCTACGACAATGGCTGGGAAGTGGTTGTCAAAAGTGTGCCCGAGTATGTCTTACTGGCTTCCGCACTCCACAAGGCTCAGGCGCGAATCACCAAGTCAGAGCAACGCCTTTGGCGACTCGACCTGCCGATTGGGCTACTCACTTCGGAGCTGAACCGAGAGATAGCCAAAGACGAGCCGCAGGGGCCGTTTCACGCCTCCAACGACACCGAACTAGGCGCACTTCTCAATCGAGCTGCCAAACTCGCAAGATCGCTCCCCAACCTCCCTGAAGTCCGATTCGCCGAGGCCGTCAAAAGGGAACTCAGTCAAACCAAGATCAGCAGCACGGAAGTTGAGCGTATGGTCCGTCAACGCGTCGGTCAGGACATCTATCGTCAAAGCTTGATGGACTACTGGGGCGGGGCCTGTGCCGTGACCGGCATCAAGGTCCCAGAACTCCTAAGAGCCAGCCACACCAAAGGCTGGGCCGAATGCGACAGCGACGCCGACCGGCTCAACGTCTTCAACGGCTTCCTTCTCTGCGCCCACCTAGACGCCCTCTTCGACCGCCACCTTATGACCTTCGACGAATCCGGGCAGGCCATCTTCTCCACGCGTCTCAGCGCCGAGAATTTAGCGACTCTTGGCATGATTACTACAGTAAAACTCCGCTGGGTCAGCCCCGATCACGAAGTTTATCTGAAAATCCACCGTAAGCAGTTTAGCTAGATTCCTTTCCTCTCTTGGATCTTTAAGCACCTGCTCTAGGGAATACCTTCAGGAAATATCGTGAATAATAGTAGCAAACGTCGACGGTCAAAAACCTCACATCGTGAACTGAAGGAGGGTGTTTTGGTAGTCACCCGCAAGACCGGTAAATTACGAAAGCAGATCGAGTCTAGTGGAACGATCTTCCAGGTGTCGTCTGTTTGGCCGGTGCAGCACTCTAGCAATGTAGAGGAGCATCCGGAAATTTATGACGGAGCTAGAGTAGAATTTTTACTCAAAGAGAATGGACAGCCGTGCGAGTTGAGATTTCCGGAGATTGGTGTTCCGGATTCTCGATCGGTGGCGATTGTTGAGTATTACTATATTGATCAAGGGAAGGCTCAGCGAATAGACGAGGGCACGAATGCTCCGAGTGTTCGTTTTTACGAGTCGGATTTAGCCATTCAGGATTGGGTGCCTGTTCGGGAAGAGGCTATTTTATACAATCCGAAACAAGGAAATCGGGAGATTATTCCCCTAGAGAATTGCAATGATCCCAGAAAAATCAGAGACTGTGCTGGTCACGATTGGCCATCGGTATACATGCCGGTGGCGGCGAAGTATCTGAAGACTCTGCCTGACCAAGACCAATTGAATTGGTTAAAGAAACGTTCCGAGTTCCTGCAAAAGCCGACTAAGTATCAATGGTGGCGTGGTGTTACTTTAAGTGTGCGGGGCTCCGTAGAAGTTCTGGATTTCACACCTGAAAGTGAACTGCCAGAGGTTCTGACCACGTTACTCGCCGAACTAAAAAACGAGCCGCACGATATTCAGTCGGAATGGTTAGGCGGTCGCACTAAGTTTCTACATCGAGTGTCAGCCAATGCATGGGGTCTTTTGTCTCCTGAGGTCGCTTGGGATTATGGGTATTGGCCAAATTTCACACCGAAAGTTAAGGTTGATTTAGTGGCGAAAATGATATCCCAGAAACCTGTTCTGGATTTACTGGAACGGATGACTGAGAAGTCCGTCGACCTTCTCGTTGAATCATCGTTGCATGCGCTCTTCGAGCGGATCGTCGAGAGTCCCGAGATGGACGTCATACGCCATCCAGTTGCCTGGCGGGTTTTGAAAAGGGATTCAATGCACCTAGGAGCTATTGATCGCGACGTAGTGTTTCGTTCGTCTGTTTTGGTGACTGCGGTATGCCGTTATCCCGAGATCGTTCGGGAACTCAGGCAGTTTGATATTCCGCAAGGAAATCTCCTCGCGGAGGTCGCGATTCGAGCAGAGTTCCTTCTAAATCAAAACACTCCTCTCTCAGGTCGGTTTGAATTCAAGAGGCTCGAACCTGAGGATATGATTCTGGCGGCAATCTATATGCCCAACAAGGCGAACGGAGCAAAGCTGTTTGAGCGCGCAGTTTGCAGATCGGATTGGAGTTGGGGGGCGCTCAAATCTAAGCATACCGGTGACTCCAAATGGTGGCGCAATTTTTTAGTGAGCGGAATACAGCCTCGAATCGCAGAGATCGCATTTGGAGAACTTCACAAGACACTTGAATTGGAAAATAATCTCACAGACCTCAATCTCGATGTGATCAAGGTCCTCAAAAATTGGTCCTTGTCTGAGGTCGAAGAACTCTTTTTTCAGAACCCTGAAAAAGTGAGCGAAGATTGGATGGACGATCACTGCAGGTATGACGTTAAATCCAATTTATTCTATAGATCCAAAGCGATGAAAGTTGGACTTCGAGGATTTTTCATCGAGCTGAAGAAAGAACTTTCGGCAGGACGAAACGTAAGATTCCCCGGTTTTGTATTCTATGACTCGAGTGAATCGGGTTGTTCGTGGTCTTACGTGGGGGAATTAGATCCGGGTTCAGTGCCCGAGCGCCTTCGGAATAATGTGAGAGTGGCGCCTTTCTTCTTCACGATGCCAGAATCTCATCGGCTAGAGTTTCCAACTGACGCGAGATCAGAATCTGCGGGATCTCTTAGCAGATTCCTCTCAGAATTCTTTCCCGCCGACCAGACTAAGGGGCGTCTTGACGATATATGTCATCCAATAATTCCGCTTTTGCGGATTGGCGGACTAGTTAAGATGGATCATCTGTCCAAGCTCCAGAAATTACTTTTACGAGCGTTCGAAAAGGAAAGAAAATTCGACGATACTTCAGATTTCAAGCAACCGTTAGAAAGACTCCTATGGAACTCAATCAATCGACTGGTCATCGAATTGAGAGGAACCGGGTATACGGCGAAAAAAATCGAACTTTTACTCAAAGAAGCGATTCGTTTGTTGAACAATCCGTGGATGCCCGTGGTGCTGGCTAGGGTGGGTAATGTGCCATTGCTGGAGCATTGGATTCGTGACGTATTGATGGTGATAAATGAGCATTGGGACCAGATTAGATGCCCCCAGTGTATAGGAAATGGTAATACAATTTGGTTTGATCTTCCCAGTTGCAGATGTAGTGCGGAGGCGGCGTTGATAGGTGACCTAAATTGCACTTGTGGGTTCTCAGGGAAAGTAACACTCATCACTCACTGCCATAGTTGCGAAGCGTATCCCTTGGTCATTGGGAAAAATGAGTTGTGCTCCGATTGCCGTGGCCTGAAATGCAGTTGCGGTGCATGCAAGAAACACTGTTCGAGAACATGTAGGCGAGCGTGATTCCTCTTTCCTAGGAGGGCCTGCTGGAGTGCGACTAGTTTCAGGTCTGAGTCATTTCTGAATTCCCAGATTAACTCTCTAAATGGTTCAGGTTCCGTGATCCCAACCAGTAATTCGATCCGCTTCAAACTTGCTCGTGGATTTTTGTGTGCACACTCATCCAATCGATTTGAGAAGATCATCCCGTGTGCCGTGTCATTTTGCACTTTGAAGTGCAAAAAGGTGGTGCACATTGAACCGCAAAATGACACTTGCACGCTACGGGTGCGGTGGTTGGGGCGTTGTTTTCGTCTGTTTCCTTTGGTGGAAATGGCAGTCTGACGGGGTGCCTATTGAAGTTGCCGGTAGGATGGGGCCGACGGGGACGGGGGGGACCCAGGTCGCAGAGGCAACGGGATCGCCTGCATCCGCCTTCGCCGAGGCTTCCGGCCGGGCAGCTTTGAATCGATTTCGATTCACGGGGCGGTCTAGTGGCGTTCC